>Ga0153933_1000082_pt1 | contig 54043 bp, 89 predicted proteins | sample TSNJ017MetaG_FD_102275 | JGI IMG/M metagenome (GOLD analysis project Ga0153933, IMG submission 102275) | Attine ant fungus gardens microbial communities from New Jersey, USA - TSNJ017 MetaG | ecosystem: Host-associated > Fungi > Mycelium > Unclassified | place: USA: New Jersey, Wharton State...
ACACATCGGGCGCGGCGCGCATGCGCTTGACCCGGCGCGAGGATGGCGAAATTGGTAGACGCACCAGGTTTAGGTCCTGACGCCAGCAATGGTGTAGGGGTTCGAGTCCCCTTCCTCGCACCATAGAATATGGCTTTGCGGGTTGTTCGCTGTCGAAAAATACTATGGAATACGACAGCTTTCAGCCCAGTATGGCAGCTTTTTTGACAGCAATTTCTACGGCGGCGTTGACGATGGCGCGGCGTGTAGCTGCAGCCAATCTCAGGTCATCGACGCCGTACGATCCTTCCCACGCCAGCGCGACGAGTTCCGTATCGACTACGCCTTCCACGCGCACGCCTTCGGTGGAAATAAATATGGCGAGTCGCAATTTCACGGCGAGCACGAATGCATCGCCGTCGTTACGCAGCGGATCCCAATATCCGCCGAAAATCCTCAGGGCGGCTACGTTGGGGGTCTGCTCGTTCGCGAGTTCGACAACCCCAGACGCTGCCGCAGCTTTTTTCAACAATTCAAGATCTGTCACGATCCACTCCCTGAGGATTTGTTTAATTCCGTTCCGCGCGAAAACATCTGGACGGCTTTGCTACCCGCCGACGTGTCGGCCGATGGCATCCAGCGACCATAGACGCGGGCGATCATCGTCCAGTCTGCATGCCCCATCTGCTTTGCTACCCACATTGGATGTTCGCCGGCCGACAGCATCATCGATGCATAGGTGTGCCGGGTCTGATAGGGCCGCCGATACCGCACGCTGGCGCGTTTCAGTGCCGTCTGCCATACTCGCCAGATCTGCGTGGAACCGGAATATCGCTGGCGCGTGGTCGGGTTGACGAACACCGGCCCATCAAGCGCCGCCATGAAGGTAAGCGCCTTCTGCTCGAGCAGCGCCGCGCGTGCTGGCGCGAGCATCTTTACATCCCGCCGGCCGGCGCTTGTCTTCGGTAGCTCGGCGACGCCCTTTGCCTCGCGCGTGATGGCGCGTCGCACGCGGATGAATCCGCCGATAAAGTCGATGTCGGACCAGTTGAGCGCCGTTGCTTCCGAAGTGCGCAGCCCGGTCCACAGGAAAAACTGGATCAGTGCGCGTTCACCTGCGCGCATTTTCGTCAGGATAGCCGCCTGTTCGTCCGGTGTGAACGGGTCGACCTCATCGTCAGGCTCACCCTCGACGGGCCGCTCAGCGCGCGAATACGTGTAGCCCGCGAGTGGGTTGGCATCAATGATCTCGTCACCCAACGCATCCGCAAGTGCGGAGCGCATACAGCTCTGGATATTGGACAGTCGTTTGTTCGTGACGTCGGGCAAACCCGCGAGCCAGTCGCGGATCGCCGCGCGCTTCAGATCGGACAGCGGCAGCTTGCCGAATTTCGGGATAACCAGACGGTTGACGATGGAGTAGTAGCCGACGTAGGTCGAGGCCTTAACCTCAACTTTCTTGCGGGTCAGCCAGGTGTCGAAGTACTTTTCGACCGTGAGCACGTCGCCCGGCATCTCGGCGAAGCGGGCAACCCGCGGCGAGTCAGGAAACGTTTTGGCATAATCGAACTCGCCTTTCTCGATCGCGTGCAGGATCGCCGCGCGGAACTGAGTCAGCTTTCGAGTGTTGGCAGGACAGGGCTTTGCCTTGACCCGCTCCCTGCAGCGCTCACCCTTAAAGGCGAAGGAGATCTCATAGCTGGAGTCCGAGATTTCGCGGACTCCCTTCCCGATGCGGCCCATTTCTGGAATTCCTCCATGTCGACCAAGATGTGGCCGTCCGGAGCCTTGACGATAACGCCGCCCTCGGTCCATGCGCCGGTCTGGCGCTTCCCCTCGACGGCGCGGCGGGTGTAGCCCGTCAGCTCGCAGAATTTGTTGATGGTCACGAAGCGTATCATGACTTTCCTTTCAAACCTTACTTGGCGGCTCGATGGCATCTAGCGTATGGCGCGCACGACTTTTCGCCCACGCCTCAAACTGAGTTGGATCGTCCCATTCTTTGGTATCAGCATTCGCTATATTTCGGAGCTCTTGTCGAAGAGCATGCGCATCTACCCGTAACCGCTGGGTTTCTAGCGTGAGGGTAGCAATAGCTGTTTCAGACTGGCTGATGAGCGCGATATCCGATAGCGCGCATTCTCCCGGTCCATACAGTCGATGTCCGAGTTGCTCGACCAGAGCCTTGATTTCGTCTGCTGTCATTTCTTTTCCCTCGCGCGAAGCATAGCGTCGGCCATTTGATAAGCGCGAAGCGCGCAGTCGTAATCATTCAGGGGCTCATGCTTTTGCCAGATTGATGGCATCAGTTTTGCCGCGAAATAGTCGCGCACGCTGAGTCCACCGAGGGCGATGGCTTCTGGCTCCCATTCGGTGTCACCGTTCATTTCAACGCGCACCGCACGGAGGCTAACGACCTGGCCAAAAGCAGGGCCGCCATCTTTGACGTCGGTCATGGCTTGTCCTTGAAAGCGCCAATCAACTCGGCACATGTCAGCGCGCCTTGCATCGCGGCAGCAACGACACGATTGCGCTTCTTTCCCGTATCTATTTCAGCAGCCCATTGCTTGCAAATAGTCGCCGCTTCCTCCAGCACTTCCGCCCTTGATAGTTGCGCTGCTGAATCAGACGGCAGATGTAGCGTCTCATCGAGTGCTGCTATCGTTTCGTCCAATTTCCCCCAGTAGTCTCCGTCGCCATCTTTTATAGCCTGAAGAATCTGTAAAGCCGATTCGATGACATCGCGTTGCTTAAGAGTCAACGCCGCCACCGTGCTCACGGGGATGCTGTTGTCGAATACCATGGTCATTCTCCGGCGTGGACGCAACCGCACTTAGCACATTGGCCCAGTACGTAGTTGTGGTCGCAAGGCGCGTTGCTCTTCAGAACCGGCTCGCCCATGTGCACAGGGCCATTGATCTCGCGCACAAACTTGCGATTCAGTTCCTCGGCCTCAAGCGCGCGCCTCTTCCATATTTCCATGTCCTCACGGGCGCCGGAGTACGCATCTTGAATGTCAGGACGGTCCACCATTCCGCGCCATTCGTTGCCGCACTCTCCGCCACATTCCGAGCGACCGCAGCACGCCGTAACCTGCGGCAGACTCGCATTCGATGGTTGCGCTGCTGCGGGATGGGTGTAGAGCTTTGTGCCAACCTCGGGCATTTTCCCTTTGGTCCACGCGACCTCTTTCACGTCTCCGCCAAACAGCACAATCTCCGCAACCTGCACCGCTTCCTCGGCTGACACTATTGGAGCGGGAGGGGTGGCGGTTGTCGACCAGTCGTGATGCCACATAAACGCGCAATAGGCCGCGACGTCGCGGGGATCGCCCTTGGCAACGTGACGCTGCAACTCTTCGCGGCATTTTTCCTGCCAGTCGTCGGCGAGCCAGCTATTGCCGTAGCCGTATTTGCGTTGGGCCGACAGAAGCTTGTTTGCCAAGGCGCGCGCGAATCGACGCACGAGCTTCGCAGTGTCCGGATTCAGTTCATCCGGAATCACCGGCTCTCGCGCCGCTACCGCTGCGGCCTTGTTGGATGCGAGAGCGGCTTGCCAGCCAGTCCAAAACCGCTGAGTGTCGAAATCCTCGTAGTAACCTTCGCCATTTCGCGCAAAATCCATATCGTGCGAAAGGCCTCTGAAGTGAGCCTCAAACGCTGCCCGCTTGTCGCCATCTTGCGGAACGGGGGCGGCTTGCCCATCGTTTTGTTGCGTTATCGCAGTCGCTTGGGGTGCGATATGGCAGCCGCAGAGCTTGTACGACAAAGCCATCAGTTTGACCAACTCATATGCCGGAGCATCGAGCCGATAGTCCTTGATGGCCCTCAGAGCTCCGCTGCCGATCCCGACATCTCGCTCGCACTCTTCGATCGATCCTTTCGCCAGACCATGAGTGATAAGCTTGCTGGCCCGCTGAATGAGGCCATCAAAATTTCGCCATTCGGCATAGCCGAGAGACTCGAATATGTCTCGCGCGAGGAATAGTTGTCTGCTTTCCGGGTGATCGTTTTGTGCGATGAATCGCTCGGCCTGTCTGTATCCCTCATCGTATGCCTCGTATACGTTTGTCACGATAGCGCCATTGGGCAGGCGCGCGCCTATCTCTTCACTCACGTTAATTCTCCAGATGATGCGGGGCTAGGCTGTCAGGGCTTCGTCCGCCGCCTTGATAAATTCAGCCGCCTGGTGCGGGTTTATGGCGTTTCCGTAACCTCGAAGGGTTCCGACTCGATAGGACTTTGCTCGCTTGAGGCTTGCAGCATTAAGGCCTGCCACTTCGACCAGTCGGCGTAACCCGGTGCTGAGCTTGCCCATTCCGGCGGGTAGCCCATCAACCAGCGGGAATGTTCCGGGTTCAACTGGCCGCCACTTTTCGTCCCGGCATAGGAGCCAGTCAGCAGCTCGCCAGAAGCCGTTAGTCGGGCCGGCCCGCTCCGCGCAAGCGTCACGTAATCCGATAGGTTCCGCCGCTGACCGCCCGTCCTCTCGATCATCCCGCCGCGGTGTTCGCCATCTCGTGCCTGCGGCGTCGGCCAACTCGACAGAAACACCATGTCCTCGATACGACTCTTCCGATCGAATGCGCGATCCGGATTGCCGGTTGCGTGTCCGCTGTGCACCGAACGCGGCGTCGGCCATGAAGTAAGTGCGGTCTCTGATGTGCGGCGCACCGACGCTCGCAGACGGGAAAGGATTCGTCCCGCAGGCGTAACCAGTGGCTTCCAGGTCAGTGAAAACAAGGTCGATCCAAGGTTCAACGTCCTTGCTCGCAACCTGCTCTCCAAAGATTTTTGCAGGGCGGCGCTGCGCAATGAGCCAGTGCCAGAAGGGCCAAAGGTGCCGCTCGTCAGCAAACCCAAGTCCTGCGCCTGCCGAGCTGAAAGGTTGGCAAGGACAACTTCCCGTCCAAACAGGTCGTTCGTCCGGGTAGCCAGCCAATCGGAGAGCGCGGGACCATCCGCCGATCCCGGCGAACCAGTGGCATTGCGCAAACCCTCTGACGTCGTCTGGATGCACATCTCTGATGTCTCGCTCATCTACTTCACCCGGTGCTATGTGGCCGACAGCAATCAGGTTGCGCAACCATTGCGCACAGGAGGGATCGATCTCGTTGTAATACGCCGCCACCCTCATCTCCAATAAACCATCGCCGATACCAGGAATAGCGCAGCTACCGCAGCAAGAACGTAGTTGCTGGCGCGGGTCACAGGTCACCGAACAGGTCTGACGTTGCCTTGCGCGCGTGCCGCGTCTTGAACGCGTTGACCCGGTGGTGCTCAGCGTCGTAGCGCAAGTGGTGCAACTGGCACAGCGCCTTCAGGTTGGAAAAATCAACATGCTCCGGAACATGGTCAAGATGGGCCACTGTAAGAACGATCTTCACCAGGTATCCGGAGTACTCGGTGGCCCGCCGCAGGCACAGCAGGCCGCCGTTGTCTTCGTCATAGACCGAACCATCCTCAAGCTGGTACGTGCCCTTGTCGTGGTAAAAGCCACGCTGGATCCACGAGTGATTCGGCACACGGCACTGCTCGCAGCGATTACCGGCGCGCTTCAGAATCTGCTCGCGGATTTCCTTCCAGTTGGCCGGATAGCGAGAGCGGTTCTCAGACTTGATCGGCATGGATCACCTCTTTGAGAGCTTTCGCCGCGTCCGCGTGAAACTTGGCGAGTTTTAGATTCCGGCGTGTCACAGCGTCTCTGTGGCATTGGCCGCCGCCGGTCGTCTTGTGGTGCTCGGCAAGCCACTCGAAGCGTTCGGACTGCTCGCGATGCCATAGGAAAAGATTGGCTATATTCATGGCTATAACAGTTCGCTCTTGGCCTGGCTCCTACCGCTTGACTCGGCTAGGTGCGTCGGGCAGAAGTGAGTGTTGTCGGCAATCTGATGCGCGTGCACGGCGCACAGGTGGCGATCGCACGTCTTTCCATTCGTCCCGCGGTGGTCGCACTGGAAGCCGCTGGACGCATTGCACCCGGGTACCGAGCATCGTGGCGCACGCCTGCGGCCGGTGCAGACGATGCCGGAGATGCCGTCGCGAGTCCGAAAGGGTGTGCAGGGCATCGTTACCTCTTCCGATAGGTTTGAGTTAGTGACCAGTTCACGGCGTGCCCGCGATCGCGAACCACGTTTGCCAGTAGCGCCCGGTCGTGATGACTAGCAGGCGACTGCCGAAGCAAGCCGAAATAGCTGTTCGCCATCTCAAACACGTCGGCGGCCGGTGCCGATGCGACACGACTCAGCGCGTCGTTGAACGTGCGGCGCCGTGTGTATCGCCTCCATGGCTTAATCACGTGGCCAACGAAGTCGATTCCCGTGTCGATCGTCTGCAGGACCGTCTTTTTCGGATTGAGGCGCGCACCGAGTCGAGCTGGCAAAAACGCTTCTACGTCGCGCAGCACTTCGTTAAGCCACTCGGGAGACTCATGCAGAAAGATGAAGTCGTCTACGTAGCGTATGTAGTGCCTGGCGCGCAGGTTATGTTTCGCGTGCTGGTCGAGGACATCAAGATAGACATTGGCGAAAAACTGCGATGACAGATTCCCGATGGGCAAGCCTAGATGGGCCGGCTGGTTCATCAAGCGCTTGTGAGGCGGTACGAGGTCCATCAGGCGCGGATCGCCGCGCAACTCGAAGTTGGTGCGCGGGTCATGAAACAGAACCGTCTCGGTAAGTGCAAGCCACCATGGCTCACCGATACGTTCCGCGAGCAGTTCATGAAGAATGCGCTTGTCAATGCTGACGAAGAAATTAGCCAGATCGCACTTCAGGTAGTACGCGCGGCGGCCCCAGTTCTGGGTGATGCCCCGCACCTTTGCCTCAAGACGCTGAGCGGCGTATAGCGTGCCGCGGCCCTTTATACATGCGCAACTATCGGCAATGAACGAGTTCTCGAACCGTGCGCCGATGTGCCTGTACAGCAGATGGTGGACAATGCGGTCGCGAAAGTCGGCCGCCCATACCTCGCGCGGCTTGGGGCGTGTGACGACGAAACAGATCGAACGGCGCGGCGCATATGATCCCGACTTCAGTTCGTCGAACAGATCGCGGAGATTCTTCTCGAGCCTTTCTTCGAAGGCAAGCGCGCTGGGGCTATTACGCTTCGTGCGCCGGCAGTCGAAATAGGCCTCTACGAGTTGAGTAAAAGTGAAATCAGCATGTCCGTAAAAACCTTCGGACGGCACGCGCGCGACAATTGTTGTTGTCCTTGTGGTTGTTGTTCTGGTTGCCATTGTTGAAGTTCTGATACCAGGCGTACGCGTACCTATCGTGCTTTCTACGTCGCCCCGGCGAAGGCCCTCGCCGATCATCGGGGAAACTGCGCCGGACCAATCCGCACTCCGGCGGTCGGTATCCGTGGTGCGCATGGCGTTGGCCTCGTGAGCCAGCGGCACGACCAGATTTAAATTTCGCTCAGTCATGGTGGCCTTGACCTCCATGAAGCGGGCGAAGTGCGGACTTGCGCCACCCGTTAGCTTGCTTCCCGATGCTTGTCGTGAGTTCGATCGCTTCCGCGTAGCCGCCTTGCGAAATCAGGCGCTTGTCCTTTGCGAGGCGAATCATCAGCTCAGCGACCTGCAGCCGCTCCAGTAATTCAAGCAGATGCCGGGCCTTTTCCTGTGCGACGTTGGCCCGGAAGATTAGCACCGTGATTTCAATGCACTCGGTGGTGATCTTGTCACCGATTGAGCGCTTGAAGTCGCGTTGCATGTTCTTCACCAGGCTCGTTGCAACGTCGAGCAGGTCGTAGGCAACCTTGTAGATCGGTAATTGCGTGTGGGTGGTCATTGCTGATCTGAATGACTAAATTACTGAATAATCAATCTGCGGACGGCACGCGCGCGACAATAGCTGTCGTCCTTGCGGTAGCCGTCCTGGAAGCCACCGTGGAAGTACTGACACCAGGCGCACGCGCTATCCGACTCGTAAGTCTCGGCGGACCAGTACCACTTTTGTTGAAACTCGCCCTTCAGGTTGGCGTACAAAAGCGACTGCTCGCGCCGAGTAGGCAACTCACCACCCTGTTGAGTGGCCCATGCCGTTGCATCGCTCCACGTCGATCCGTCCTTGTCACCCGGAAGCAAAATCAGGTGATGAGACGGTTCACCTTCGTCATCGAGCATGACCCCCGCATAGCGTTCTCCGGGTGACAGCGTGACAGTGACGGCCGGGACTGCATACTTGGTAGTCGCTGCCTGTCGCTCGAACATGGCAATCATCTCGCCAACCTTTGCATGCTCTGTTTTGATAGTTTCAAGCGTGATCGTCATTGCGAACGCTCCTTGAAAATGGATGAATGATTAAATGGACAATCTGCGGACGGCACGCGCGCGACAACCGCCGTTGTCCTTGTGGTTGCCGCCCTGGTAGCCACCGTTGAAGTCCTGATACCAGGCGTACGCGCTATCGTCGTGGTGTGTTTCATTGCTCCAGTACCAGTCCTTCTTGAACTGGTCCCGAAAACTTGCCCACAGCATCGCCTGCTCGACGCGGTTCGGCAGATCGCCTCCGATGCTCTTGGCCCAATCCGACTGCGCTTGCCAAGTGTCGTCATCGTTATCACCGGCCAGAAGGATCAAGTGATAGAAATCCCCGTTCTTGTCGCCGACAGCGCCGACGTAGACTTCGCCTTCTGCCAGCGGTGGAATCTGAAGTTGTTGCATTGCATATCCTTTTAAAAAGAGCGGCCGGGAATGCGCCGCCAGAACGCGCCGAGGGCCGGCGTTATGCGTTGATCTGCTGATCCAGCTTGAGGATCAGATCGATGGTTGATTCGGGCAGAGGAATCGCTTCGGCGCCGTGCAGGGCCGCGAATGCGGGTCTCAGCGTCTCGCGGTCGATGTCCGGTATGTCGGCGTGTTCGAGCCGCGTCAGAATCTCCCAAAGGTCTGCGCCGCTCACGCTGCCACCTCTACAACCTTCGACCGCTCGAGCCACGACTCCCACATCTTTTCCTTCAGCGATGTGGATTCGGTTGAACCTTTGGACTCGATGCGTTTGGCAAACCACGTTTCGAAGCGCTGACGCTCGTCGTACTGGTCAATCTGCTGTTGAAGCGCGCCATGTTTCGATTTCCACTGATCGCGCGAGAGTTGACACTCGTCGAGCATGTCGCGGAGTTTGTCGCACTTGGCGACCGTGTCGTGATGCGCTACGGCTTGGCGGTCGAAGTTCAGTTGCAAAACGCTGGCTTTGTCTTCCAGCGTGGAACACTGCGCTTTCAATTCGTCCCGCTCGCGAGTTACCGCCTGAAGTTGCAACGCGAGATCCAGAGATTCTTCGACAGCGCTGACTTCTGCTTCGGTCACTTCCGGCTTTTCGGCCGCTGCCCGGGCCGCCCTGGGGATTGCCACAGCGCCGGCTGGAAGAGTTTTCGGATGCATGTCTACTCCATCCGCTGGCGCTGCAACGTCCTTCCTTGTGAGCCAGTACTGATATTCCGAGTGACGCCCGTTAGCGCCTTCCAGCTTCCGCTCAAGCATGCCTTCGCTGACCATTGCGTTGAGCTCGCGCGAGACCGCCAAACGATCCATGCACAGCTTCTCGGACAAGGTTTTCGCGGTACTCTGCATAACCGTTGACAGGTACTTCGTAATTTCGTCTCTCACCATGGCCTCCGTGCCGCGAGTTGGTGGTCGGATTCAGTCGGCAGATCGGTAACACCGTCCATGAAACCGTGCGTGGGAATGCGCATCGAGCCGCAATATCCTTCGTGGTTATCCCAGTACACACGCCAGAACTCACCGGCCGGCAACTTGTTTTGCGCTCGACTACGTTCGAACTCGTAGACGAACTCTTTCGGAACGCCCCACTCGGCGCGATATGGATCAATGCGCGTGCCGTAGGAGTGCTGTACACGTGCAACGGGTACATGGGGGCAGTAGCGCGCGAGGATGCGAAGGAACAGGTCCTCGGTGATGTAGAGACCGTATGTCGCGCCGCGCTTGAACCATGGTTTCCCTCGATTCCATTGGCTTTCCGCATTCCAGGCATAGTCCATATCGACCGTGTAGACCTCGACATATCCGGACGGCGCGCCGCTGTGCCACGGACCACGCAGTACCAGTGGTTCGCCATCTTCCATCGTCAACCAATAGGAGCGTCCACCAAATCCGTCTTGCTTCGTTGTGGCGCGAACTGTGACCTCTGGAAGGTCGCACGCTTTCATCTTTCCCATCAGGCGCTCGTCCCGCATCGCCAACATGCTGACTGCACCGTTGTGGTAAAGAACCTCCGCACGGCCGTCGGCGTGCCGCGCGATATACATGTCAGCGCCTTCCTTGGCCCAACGCTTGTCAGCCCAGCCGAATGCCTTGCTGTGAACCTTCAGCCTCACGTCCGGCGAATTGCATCGACCGTTATTCCAGTCGACGTGCGCGCCGCATACCCAGGCCGGAATCGGCTGCTTGCCGATGGGACGTTCTATCTCGTCCCAGCCTTTGATGTGGGTGCCATTGACTACAGCCATTTGTTCATCAGAGAGGAGCATGTTTCCCTCAAAAGGGTGGGGTACTCGCATGCCGCGAAACGGAGATCAACGCCAGAGGGCTTCATCCGGATCGCGGGCTTTCCCCCGTTAATCAGGCAACCGACGGCTACTGCACAGTTTCCGGAAACGGCCACGGCTCGGCTGAAGCGTTGGCTTTTCCGCCCTTCTTGCTACGCTGCGCTTTCATCTCGTCGGCGATCTCGTTCGCGCCCTCGCCGTTGTCCGCACGCTCGGCCTGTTCTTCGCCACCTTCCGGATCAAGCGTGATGAACACTTCCTGATTGAGTTTGCCGGCCATCTTCGCCAAGTCCTTGTCGCTCGGATACAGACTCACCTGGTAGTCGTAGACCACCGTGCCGCCCTGTTTAGGGTCGAGAACGATCTTGCCAGCGGTCGCCTCGGTGCTGATTACGTCGTCCTTGCCAGTCGCACCGATGTGGAATACAAACCGAACGTTCTCGTACTTGTCGTCCCACTTGATGCGGCCCATCTTTGGGTTCTTCACCACCGTCAAATGGTCGGCGTCCGGCTCGATCTCGACATTGTTTTCATCCTTCTCGTATAGCGACGATTTGAGCGTCGGCGACAGCATCGCGAGCGAGTTGTTGCTCGAGGTGAAGCGCAGGTTGAGATCAACCGCGGTGACATCCTGGTCGCCGTGCTTCTCGGTTCGAACATTCAAATGCAGGAACTTGGTGAGCTGTCGCTCGTACTCAAATGCCATGGTGTTTCTCCTTTGGGGAAGGTGGTTAGAACGCCGTTGCCACGCGCTCGCCGGCCGCAACGAGGTCCATGGCGAGAAGCCATTCGACGATCTTGCTTTCGTGCTGGCGATAGTGAAGCGACAGGACTTCGATGATCTCGGCATCGCTCGGGCGCGTCGGCTTTGCCTTCGCGGAACCTGAGGCTACGTGGGTATAGCCAGCGCGGCGCGGGACGGCTGCGTGGGCTGGAGTAGGCGCCGGCGCGGGCGTTGCGGCGACAGGCTCGGGCTGTTCTCCTGCCTTCGAGGCAGCGGCTTTCTGCGCTTCTTCCTCGCTCACCTTGGCCTCGGCCCTCTGTTGCTCTTCGGCCCGAATACGTGCGCGCTCTTCCTCTTGCCGCTTTTCTTCCGCCGCCTTGTGGTCCGCGATCCGCGTCTTGATGACCAGCTTCAGGTCGTCAATAGGCTTGGAGATCAACGCCAGCTTGTCGGCAAACAGGAACTCGTAGTCCGCGCCGTCTTCCTTGATGCACGAGAGGTTCGCGCGAATGCGCTTGGCGGATGCATCGGCTTCAATCTTCGCGTTGGCGAGGACGGTATTCACCGCGTCCTGAATACTGGCGACGGTGCGTTTTCCCTTTGCCGAACCGGCAAAGTCTGGCGAAGGCAGAACGATCCACGCGCCTTCGGTTTCCTTCTTCAGATCGGCGATGTGCTTCTCGTAAGCCGCCTTGGCCGTCAGCAGAATGCCGTCCTTGACTTCGACCTTGCGCTTCGTGACCAGCTTGTCCAGATCGAGGCGCACCCGCCGCGCTTCGGCCGTGATGTCGTCAATCGTCTTGAACAGTGCGTCGATGCTTTCCGTCTGGCTCAATGCATGCTCTTTCGCCGCCTTGAGCTTGGATTCGACCTCTTCGCACCACTTGACGGTCCGCTCAGCATCAGCGAAGTGCTGGTCAGTTTCCAACTTGCGGTTGATCCCGGCGAAGACCGCCAGCGCGTGTTCACGGTACTCAGCAAGGTTGCTGGCTGAAACGCGGCCGGTGACCTCAATGCGCAGCGCGGGCATCGTCTCAGGCGTGCGGCCGACCGGCTTGGCTTCAGTTACCATTGGCACGTACTCGTCGAGATCTTTGGCGAACTGTGCCCAGCCTGCGCGGATACGCTCAAACCATTCCGGATCAGGCCTGACCTCCATGCTGACCATGTTCGATTCGGTGCCGTCCGAACACGTGAAAATGAGGCGCTCGGCTCCGGTGACCATCAGGACTTGCTGCGCTTGCGGCATGTGCTCTTCGGGCAACTCACCAAACTCGATCGACTCGTAGAGCGTCTGATTGAACTGCTTGTGTTCCCAGGCGGTCACTTCGCTCATGACCAGTCCGTCGCAGGAAGCTGACATCACACCGATCGACATCGTGACCGGATAGAGGTCTTCGCCGATCTGCTCTTCGATGATCGGGCGAGCGGCAGCTTCGGCCTCATGGCCCGGGTCGAGGATGTGCTCCTGTACCCAGTCGCTGAATTCCTTCGCGCTGCCGGTCTTCTTCATGTGCAAAAGCTCGGTCCGCTTGACTTTGGTCGACAAGCCCAACATCGAAGCTGCTTCACTCGCTCCGAAGTGAGTCAGTCGGAACTCCAGCCATTCAGGAGATCCCTGCACGAGGTTATGGGTGATGCGTTCGGTCATTTCTCGCTCCATGAGTCAATCGTTTCGCGCTGTTCGGACGTTAGAGTTGCGCCCTTGCTTTCGATGAACTTGATCATCTCTGCGGGAGTTTTGCGGCCTGTCTTGACCACCGTTTTCCAGTCGGCCATGTTCTTTTCGAACTTGGCCTGGTCGTACATCGGGCGGTCGCTCTGCTGCGTTGGGGCTGCTGCGCGCGTGGCGTTGGCCGCCGGCGTGTTCGTGCCTTTTTGGTCATCACCATCGTCAGAACCACCGCTGCCATCGTCGTCTTCACCCTTCGTCGACATACCAGTGACAGCCAGAAGCGTGTAGCGCTGTAGGTAGGTGATCGTGCTCGCAGCCTGCTGGATCTGATTCTTCTTGCCGCTGCTGTCAGGCGCACCGCTCATGGTCACTTTCTTCGAGTGACCGAGCACGTGCGTGACAATGCAGTCGACGGTGATTGATCCGTTGGCCTGGTGTATGTCCCAGTCGAAGCTAAGGCCATGCCGTGCCATCGCTGGGGCAATCGCATCAGTCACGTCCGACAGTTCGGCGTGCTTGTAGCCAACGAAATCGCCGTCCTTCGTGTTGTAGCCGACGTGCTTGCGCTTGAAGATTTCGATGGGCTCACGCTTAAATGCGGCCATCGCCTCGACAAAGGCCTTGCTGGCTTCGATAGCCTCCCAACGTTCTTTGACATCAAGGAGGCGCTGCACCTTGTCAATGTCGAAGTCTGGCCGCGAGATGCAGACCTCAATGATCGTCATCAGGGAAGCGGACGTTGTCGCAAGTGCCGTGCGCTGCGGGACCATTACCGGCTGTGCCGGACGCGCCGCAGCTTCCTCAACATCCGTGATGTCGGCCATGGTTGCGGTGCTCATGATTGGGGTGTTTCCTTCTCGATCTTCGCAAACGGGTGCTTCGTCGTGTGCGGCTTGATGTGCTTGCCAAAGTGCGAGCCGATCGAATCGGCGCTCTTGAAGGCGGCGAAGTCTTCGGCCGTGAAGTTCGCGTAGTGATACGTCGAGCCCGCGCCGGCCTTGGATTTGAAACAGATCGCGAGCGTGTTCGTTTCCGGGTCGTGCCCGATGCTGTGGATCTGGCTGGATTCGACCGGCGAAAGGTCGATCGGCGTACGGCTGATTTCGGTTGTTTCGCTCATGTCGAGCTCCTCAGATTGGTTGACATCATTTGAATTCGGATCGCCGTGTCATCGTCGCGATCCCACTGGTGTGCGATTTTGAGCAGTGCGAACACGCACAGAATCGCGATTGCGAACGCCCAGTTCGGGTGACGCTCGTAAAACTTGTCCATCTGGCGAAAGAGGTTCATGGTCATTCCATCCACGACACGCAGTCTTCGGTTTCGCACTTGCCCCAAACGTGGCCATTGGAAGCAGCCTGAGAAAGGTGCAGGCGTCCTCCGCAGGCAGGGCACTCAATTACTTCCTGCTTGCCGCGCGGCGGCTTGTTTCTCCACACTGAGACCACCGGACCGATCTTCTCCATGAGGTCGAAGCTTTGTTCAATGCGCTCGTGGCGCGCGATCGCGCTTTCAAGGCTGCGACGCTCCCACTTGTCACAGGCCGTGAGCGGCGCTTCAAGGTTGTGACCGCCGATGCACGGCTTCTTGTGACCCACCACCGCGCCGCACTTCAGTTCGCAATAGTCCTCACCGAACCGGACCGCACTCGGCTTGTAGTGCACGCAGTAATTCATGTGGAAGTCGATGCGCTTCTGGCGAATCTCTTCGGGCGTGTCTTTTCCGTGGTGGATGGTCATGACACCAGACCCCGAACGTTGGTGTAGAGGTAGACACGCGCGACGCTCGGAGGCACCCAGGCACCGCTTATCCGAACTCGCGGCACAACGCCGCGACGAACCAGAGCAGCCTTTGCAGCCTCCTGACGCCGTGCCGTACGTGCGCAAAGCATCTCGTACGACAGGTCCAGCACGCGATCTCGCATCAATGAGCGCATAGCCATGCTCCAAAAATGACGTTGACAAACTGGTCACCGAGCGCCCAGCACAGAAATGCCACAGCGAGGCAGACACAGCCGATAACGATGCAGACAATCGCCGGCAAGTCACTAGCCATCCTGAATTCGGGTTCGGTCGGTTCCACTCTCATACCCCTGTACTTCCTGCGTTCAATGACGCGTTTCATGGCCGGCGCCACGGATGAACAGAATCACCATCGCGCCAATGAATATCCAGATTGCGAGACCGACTAGCATTTCAGGCCTCATCGAAAAGACGCACGTGGCGCGGCACGTACTCCGGCTCGAACGACGCGGGTTTTTGCGAACGGCGCTTCAGCAGCCGGCCAACTTCAAGAGCGAGAGCCGCCTCAAAGATCGCGAAAACTGCGAGCGCTGCGATTACGGTGGGATGCATGGCGACCTCACTGCAAACAGATGCGCGAGTAGTCCGTCTCCCGCGCGATTTTCCATTCCTTCTTGAGCGGGTTCTTTTCCCAAGGATTCAGGCAGACCAGCTCAAGCATCTTTGTGGCGAACAACTGGATCTCCCAGTGACGCTTGGATTCGAAGATCTTCACGACTTCGGCTCCCAATCCAGAAACACGCCACAGCACATTGGGCGGTGTTCGAATCCGCGATCGAACTGCTCAAGGTCGGCGGCGCACAGATCAACCCGGCCACCGGCGTCAACTACGCCATCTCGCCATCCATGAAGAATCTGCCCGAGGGTGTCGTGCTCGTGCTCGGTCTTGGCGTTATTCACGGCGTCGACGAGCTTCATGTGCTTTTCGTGAAGGCTCACGACTCGCTCCTTGCTACACGTCCAAACACCAGCTGCGTAACCGATGGCAGCTCGACTTCGTCATCCGGCGTCGGTGTCCACGTCAAACCGATATCTTCAAACGCGCTGAGATCGGCGTAGCGCTGAACTGGACCGGCTTTCCACGTCACGCTGCCATTCGGTCGAAGCACGCCGGGGAATTCGTTTCCGTCTTCGTCGCGAACTATTCCTGAGCGCATGTCGGCCCCCGATGAGAACTACGAAATAATCGAATTACTGAATAATCAATCTGCGGACGGCACGCGCGCGACAATCGTTGTCGCCCTTGTGGCCGTTGCCCTGGGTGCCATTGCCGAAGCCCTGAAACCAGGCGTACGCGCCGTTGAACTCGTACGTCTCGTTCGACCAGTACCAGTCCTTGTCGAAGTGGCTCTTCGCGTGGTGGTAGAGCATCTGCAGCTCGATTCGCGAAGGCAGGTCGCCGCCGGCAGCTGCAGCGAATTCCATCGCGTCTTTCCACGTGCAATCCGGCTTGGTTTCCGGAAGCAGAACCACGTGATGGCCGCGGCCGTCCGGGCTGAAAACTGCGCCCGCATAGACTTCGCCTTCATTCAAGGCCGGGATGGAAAACTGCAATGTCTGGGTCGTGCTCATGTTGGTCTCCAGTGGGTTACGTGCTGCTCGATGGATTCCATCTTAGGCGGGCCTAAACATGAGGTCAAGCAGAATTTTAGGCCGACCTTAAACTATTTTGGCTACGAACCGCCGTCCATGTGGATCTTTATAAGCTCGACGCTTAGTAGCAGAAGGGGTTCGAGAAGATAGAGAGCGTTCTCGCTGGTGGCTTTCGCCAGTCCATATTCGAGAAGTCCGCTCTGGTGGAGATCAACATAGACGTGCGCGCCCGTATCGGTGAAGCGCTCGACCGGCGCGACCTTCGACCTACCATTGCGGTAGGCTGCGAGATCAAAAACGTTATTCGGTACCGGTCCCCCGCTTTGCGGCGTGCCGTCCATTTTTTATCTTAACCATTTTTGTGTGGTGCTGATCGCCCTGGACAGGCGTGCGCGTGCCCGCGCGAATCATCCACGCGATCGCATTTAGCAGGTCGTCTGAAAGGCCCTCGTCAGCTATCGCTTTGGTTATTTGCTGCTTCAATTCTTCTGCGGTGGCTGTGTTTGTACGTTGTACGCCGTCGCCCGCAAACGATAAATCAGGGTTAACTTTCCCTTCAGAGGCATCTTTTCCCGCCGTTAACCTTCCCCTCATAGGGCCATGCCCGGTGACGATCCATCGGGGGTTTACGCCAAGTTCATCGCACGCCTTGAAAAGGTTCTCGGCAGTGATGTTGGCGGCAGGCGTGATGTTGCCAGCACCGATCCAAGCGGAAACGGTCGGCGCCTTGATGCCTATCTTGTTGGCGAAAGCGTTCGGGGTATGTGGGCTGTCCTCGATCGCCTTCGCCATCCGTTCATTCCAATTTTTCATTAGGCGAGCCTAAACGAAATAGTTTTAGGTGTACCTTGCACTTTTCTATTAGGTCGGCCTAAAATGAAGGCTAGACATTCAGGAAGGTGAAATGGACATTGACCCCAACATCGTGATTGACCGACTTGGCGGCACAACCGCAGTCGCGAAGATCTGCGACGTGAAGCCGCCTTCAGTGCATGAATGGCGCTCGGCCGGTATCCCGAAAGCTCGCCTCCAGTATTTGCGTTTGGCTTATCCCGACGCTTTTGCTCCGGTCTCGGCCGAAGCAGAAGAATCCAGCGAGAAGGTGGTCTAGATGGGCGCCTCTCGCCAAACAGTGGTCTCCAAGCGGTCCCCCGGCCGCTAGGTTTTGCCCGCGCTTAGGTGCGGGCTTTTTTATGCGCAGGCCGTTCGCGTCGAAGTGACTCGAGCGGTTGCAGTCAGTGGCGAGTGTTTGGGCGTTTTCCATAGCCGAATACTCGCTTTTTTTGGCACCTGGACCCTACTCAACTGTACTCAAAGAACATGAGCGCGTTTGAACAACAAGAACTAGCACTTGCCCGGAGAGCCCCGCCGCTAGCGGTTCCCGTGGAACAGGTGATGCGGAAAAAGTCACTCCTTGGGGCTGTCAACCTTTGTATCGAACTGTCCGGACTTGAGGACAAGGAGATCTACATGGACCTTGCTATCGATGCCGGGCACTTCTCGAATCTGCGCAAAGGGAAGGGGCATTTCCCGACCGACAAGATCGAGCAGTTGATGGATATGTGCGGCAATGAAGCACCGCTGATCTGGCTGGCGACACGCCGCGGTTATGCGCTGATGCTGGTCAAGTCCGAAGCTGAGAGGCGGGCCGAAGAGCTGGCTACGGAACTCAAGCAGGAACGGCAGCGGCGCCAGTGGGCCGAGAGCATCCTTGCGGGCCGCGCGACGTCATGACAGGACCCGACCAAATTTCCGAAGACGAGGCACGCGAGGCTCGTATCGAGCAGCTCGGCGCCTCGATGGTTTTGTCGTCCGATCTGACCGAACGTGCCCGACTCTGGCGCGAATTGAAAACCGAGATCGCTGCACGCTCGCCGGCGCAAATCCGGTTGATGGAGCGAGCTAAGGGACTGGCATGAGAACCGCCCTCAAGCAGGCGCTTATGTGGGCGCACAACCATCACTTGGCGCCTGCGTTCGTCTTGACGTGGGCCTTCAAGAAGTTCGATCTGAAGGGAAATTGAATGTCGGACTGGATCAAGATGCGAAGCGGTCTGCTCACCAATCCGAAGGTGATCCGCATGTCTCGTCTGCTCGCGACGAACCGGCTTTTTATCGCCTGGTGGACGCGCGGGACTGTCGCTGAGTGCCAAGAGAGTGTCTACGAAATATGTGACGTCACAGTCGTCACACGTGTGACGGTCGGTTCGTTACTTTCCGTTTGGTCTGCGGTAAATGACTGCGCTTCTGGTGACGGTCTGGTGAAAGGAATCTCGCTTTTTGAGGTCGATGAAATGGCCGGAGTACCGGGTTTTGGTGACGCCATGTTGGCGGTCGGATGGGTTGAAGAGACTCGAGGCGGCCTGATTTTCCCGAACTTCGAAGAGCACAACACTGTCGGGAAAGACCGGTCCAGCAAGGCAAAGACGGGTGCTGAACGGACGAAAGAATGGCGTCAGCGCAGATTCTCAGAAGACGTCACGCGTGACGAAAGGAGTGACGTTTCCGGTGACGGTCACGGTGACGTCACGGTGACGTCACAGCGTGACCACAGAGAAGAGAAGAAGAGAGAAGAGAAGAAAGATAAAACCAATAGCGATTCGAAGCCGAAATTCTCGTTACCGGAATGGGTGCCGGCTGGAGCATGGGCCGATTTTGAGCAGATGCGGGTGAAGCTCAAAAAGCCGATGACGGACCGAGCCAGGGCGCTGGCCCTCACAAAACTTGAAACGCTGAAGGGTGAAGGCCATGAACCGGCCGCGGTGATCGAGCAAACGATCGAGCATTCGTGGGACACGTTCTATCCCATCAAATCGAAACACAACGGACGGGGCGGCGATCTGCTTGACGCTCGCTTTGCCAACTAGGGGACGGCCATGAACTGGAACGAAATCTCTATTCGGCTCGCGACCGAAGCCGAAGCGATCGCAGGGATGCTTCTCCCGAACGGCAAGCGCCAAGGCCCGGAGTGGGTGGTTGGCAGTACCGGCGGTGAGGCAGGCGAATCGCTCAAGGTGCGAATCAACGGCAACAAGGCCGGAATCTGGCGCGACTTCTCGGCTGGCGTTGGGGGCGACCTGATCGACCTGTGGGCCGCGACGCGGGCGCTGAGTCTCAAGGAAGCCTTCGAAGCGGCCCGAGACTATCTCGGCATCGTTGAGCCGAAGATGACCACGCCAAAACGCGCCTACGTTCGCCCGCCGAAGCCGCCGCGCGCTAAGCCGGCGGGCCGCGTGCTCGAGTACCTAACCGGTGAACGAAAACTCACGCTCGAGACGATCCAAGCTTTCAAGATCTGCGCGACGAAAGAGAATGACGCGATCATTTTTCCGTTCTTCCGCGACGGGGAACTGGTCAACACGAAGCACCTGAAGCTCGATCGTGATTCTGGTGGCAAAAAAACGACCTGGCAGGCGCCCGACGCGGAACCGTGTCTCTTCGGCTGGGAACTGGTGCGTGAGGACGTCAAGGCGGTTCTGATCGTCGAGGGCGAGATCGATGCCATGAGCCTGTACCAGTACGGGTTCGATGCGCTATCCGTGAACCAGGGCGCCGGCAATCACCAGTGGATCGACAGCGACTTCGATCGGCTTGAGCGGTTTCAGGAGATTTTCCTGTGGTTCGACAACGATGATGCCGGCAAGAAGGGAGTTCGGGAGGTTGCCGGTCGGCTGGGACTGGATCGCTGTCGGATCGTCGAATACCGGCTTAAGGATGCGAACGAGGCTCTGCAGCAGGGCGTACCGATTGAGGAAATCACGGCGGCCATCGCCGCGGCGAAGCGCATTGAGCCGGCTGACCTTCGGACGCCTGAAGCGTACCTCGACCAAGTGCTGTCGCTGTTCCTCGACAACCCGCTCGAGCTGGCTGGCGCCGCGCTTCCGTGGCCGGCATGGCAGAACCGCGTGCGTCTGCGCGAGGCGGAACTGTCGATCTGGACCGGGATTAACGGGCATGGCAAGAGCGATGTACTCGGGCAGGTCATTCTCGACATGATCAAGCAGGGCGAGCGCGCGTGCATTTTCTCGGGCGAAACGAAGCCGTCGATGCTGCTTTACCGGATGGTGGTGCAGGCATGCGCCACATCGCATCCGACAGAGGCATTCATCCGGGCCGCGAATGCTTGGCTGAATGGTGCTCTGTGGGTCTATGACCACGTGGGCAGCGTTGACCAAAGCAAGCTTTTCGAGGCCTTCCGTTACGCCGCCAAGCGTTACCGCGTGACGCACTTCGTCATCGACTCGCTCATGAAATGCGGGATCGCAGAGGACGATTACAAGGCGCAGAAGGATTTTGTCGATCGGCTGTGCGACTTCAAGAACGAGTTCAACGCACATGTGCATCTGGTCGCTCATGCCCGGAAAGGCGAGGACGAACACAAGGCACCCGGCAAGCTGGACGTCAAGGGTACCGGAGCGATCTCTGACCTGGCCGACAACGTGTTCACCGTCTGGCGCAACAAGCGCAAGGAGCTTGACGGGGAAGGGCGAGGCGAGGAAGAGGACAGCCGGATCTATTGCAACAAGCAGCGCGCTACGGGCTATGAAGGCGCGCTGCGTCTGTGGTTCGACTCCAACAGCCGGCACTTCACGCAGCGCGCGGGATGGCGCGTGAAGCCGTATTTCCACTTCTCTGAACTCGAGGAGCAAACGGCATGAACGCCATCGTTACCGAATTCGACGCGCCGGCCGTTCCTGTTGAGATCGGCGCGCGCAACATTCTTGCGCTTGATCTCGGCACGCAACTTGGCTGGTCGACTCGAGACGAGAACGGGCGCATCCGTCACGGCTCAGTGAGCTTCCACGCGAAGAAGAACGACGGGCCGGGCCAACGCTGGTTGCGCTTTACGGCGCACCTGTCGGCGCTGAAGCGCGAGGTCGGCGAGTTTCACGTCTGCTACTACGAAGAAGTCATGGCGCACGGCACGCGGGACAACCCGAACGTTCTTGCATCCCACGTCTACGGCGGCTTTCTAGCGCAAGTGCAGATTTTCTGCGACGTGAACCGCATCCGGCTTGAGCCGGTAAGCGTCGGCACTGTGAAGAAAAGCTGGACCGGCAAGGGCAATTCGAACAAGGAAGCGATGGTTGCCGAGGGATGGCGCCGCGGGTTCCGGCCGGCAGACGATAACGCGGCTGATGCTCTGGCCATCCTTCATCTTGCAATGTCTCGGGAGATTGTGTGATGACGAAACTATGGGTCGAGTGGACGACCACCGAAATTCGCATCCTCAAGGAAATCTGGGCTGACCAGCGGCCGATCAAGACGAACGCGGATCGTCTCCCTAGGCACGGTCTGCGCGCGATCCTAGTCAAGGGCCAGTCTTTGAAGTTGCCGCCGCGGCTCAGCGTTAAATCGGAATACTCGGCGGCGTTCGCCGTACTGAAGCAAGCGCTGGAGCAGACACCTGACCACGCGAAGAATCTCGTACTGCGGACCGGAATTTCCCGGCGGCACGTTACGGATTTCCTGAAGTTGATGCACAGCGACGGGCGAACGCACATCACCGGGTGGCGCAAGACGGCCCGAAACGGTCCGCCGTTTCCGATCTATGCATGGGGTGAAGGGGATGACGTGCCCAAGCCCGAGCCGGCTGCCGTGCGAAACAAGATTCGCAGAAAAGACCTGCCGCGCGCCGGCGTGAACCCCTTCCGGCAGATGGTGGCGTCCGCACGCAACAACGAGATGGAGGCTGCATGAAGCGAATAACCAAAGACATGGTTATGCGTGGCGGCTGGCGGTACTGCTGCGTCTGCAAGCGTCTCGGGCCGCGCGTGAAGGCGCACTGGGAGCACGAAGGGCGAGAGTACTGCGACGCGCACAAGCCCAGTCACACACCTGTTCTAGCGACACGGGAGGTACGCGTATGAACTGCAGGCAAGGCGATCGTGCCATCGTTGTCCGACTGTTTCCCTGTATTGACGAGATCCGTAAGGCGCTTGAGCGGGATGTCTTGGGTCGAGTCGTGAGATGCGTTGTGCTCACCACTGGACCGACCGGGATGCCGGTTTGGTCCATCGGCGAGATTATCACCATCGACATGGGCTTCATGACTTACAAGGTAGAAGGCATAGAAGACTGCCTGTTACAGCCGATTCGCGGTCTTCCAATAACCGATGACCTGGCAGATGAGGTGGTGGCGTGAGCACCACGCGCCTCTACAAGGAATTCGTTTTGAACGGCCCGGCCGTATGGCAGCTCGTCAAGGAACTCATCAAGGAGCACGCCAGAGCGTTTATCGAACGCGGTACGCCATTGCGGCTGGTGATAACGACCGAGGAACGGCGGCGCACCACGGAAGCGAATGGATTTTACTGGGGCGTCGTACTGCGCGCGATATCGGAGCAGGCTTGGGTGAACGATCGGCAGTTCAATCCGGACACCTGGCACGAGTACTACGCAAATCTCTACTGCCCGCGCACGGAAGTGACGTTGCCGACCGGCGAACTGTTCAGCCGGCGAAAATCCACGTCGGAGATGACGCAGAAGGAATTCACGGACTACGTGACCCGGGTGCAGGCAAACGCTGCTACCGAACACGCCGTGCAATTTGAGGAGACGTTCTGAAATGCTCAACACACATGAAATCCGCGCGGCCGCCGAGGCTGAGCTGCGACAAGAAGCTTTCCAACGCGCGGTCGAGGTAGAGACGGAACGATTGAGACTGCGCAAACCCTGGTGGCGAAAGCTGCTGTCAATCCGTATCACCATTCACTGGAGCAAATGAGCATGGACAACGTTACCGAACTTCAAGAGCGCGGGCTGTCGGTTCGCGAACAGGCCGAGCTGGAGGTAAAGCAGGAGCAGGCCAAGAAAGGCAAGGAAGCGCTGAAGATCAAGCTGCGTGCGCTGGTCGCGGCGGAAAGCGTGGTCGCTAACCTCAAGCGCGAGATCGACGACCTTGAGGCGAGCATCGCCGATGGCTCTTTCTGAACCGCGCGTCTTGTCGTTGCCGCACCGCATCTGGTTTGCGGGGTGGCATTCGACCTTGCCAGCCCTACAGCAGGCCGGATGGGAACTATCGGCCGAGCAGGACTTCAACTGGCTCTCGGTTCGGATAGCCATGAGGCATAGGGATTTCGGACTTCACGCAGTTACCGAGAAGGTTGATTGCCGATTCTTCGATCGCCACGAGTACGGGCGGACGTTCGACTTTCGGGTGGTGTTTATGGCGAACGACCTGAAGATCCAGATCATGAATGACAACTTTTCTGCTTTCTCGCCGATTGACGCAATGCCTCAGTTCCTCAACACAGAAATCAAAAGTATTGAGGACTTCGGAATCTTCGCTACGCCTCTAGCGCGCACCGAAGAAATCATCGTCGAGCCGGAAACAGTGATGTCGATGCTGGAAAAGATCAAGTCCATGCAGTCTCCTGAGCAGGCGGCGATCCGTGAGCGCAATCGGTCAAGGGAGCGCCGACAAGGAGAACCGATTCAGCGGCAACAGTTTCACGCTCAGATTCTGAGCATTGCAGCGTAGTGCAGTACCCACCCAAGGAGAAGGAAATGACAACGCCATATGCGCCGCACCAGCAGCGCGTGCTTGACGAAAAGGCCGAACTGGACGTGAAGATAAGCAAACTGGCTGACTTCGCCAAAGCGGAGAACGCCGTCTTCCAAGGATTGCCCAACGCAGAAGCCGGGCGGCTCATCTATCAGCTGTCGGTGATGCGCGAGTACTCCAAGGTGCTTGGCGAGCGCATCGCCGCGTTCTAACCCATACCCCGCGAGAGCAAGTGCTTGGGGCAGCGGAAATAGCGCATAAGACCCCGGGCGGATAACCATGGAGAGAGCAATGCGCATCCGAATCCGAGACGTAATCATACTGGCCGTAGGTGCCGCATTGTTCTACGGCGGCTATCGCTATGAGGCCAACGCCATCCAGCAAACCTGCGAGGCCGACGACGGCCACACGGTGCTCAACGGCACCGAGTACTTGTGCCTCTCGCAGCGCCAGATCGAGATCATGAAGGCCAACCGGCAGAGGGATGCGTGATGGGACCAGAAAATGCATTAATGCGCCGCCAAGGCGGCATGTTCGTCTCGTGCGAAGGATGCGGCACGCTGCAGCAATGTGCCATGCAGGGGAACTGTTACCGCAACGCATGGCAGCAATACAGCCAAGGCAGCTATCAGCCCGAGCACAACCAGATTGCAGCCGCGCCCAGCTTTCAGCAAATGGCAGAAGCCACGCCGCGCTTCGACCGCGAGATAGAACGTGTCGGAGGGTATCCCTGTGCGGCAGACCAGGAAGGGATGACGGTCAGCGATTGTTATTTCGGCAACGACACACACGGCATTTTCATCCCCGGATATCGCCTTTGGCAGCCCGAGGAGGGAAGTGCGGACAGCGACGGCGGGGAATGTGATTAGGAGCGGTTGATGGAAACGAAATTCTGCAAGGACTGCAAACACATGTCCCTTGGGCATTGCATGTCGCGATGGCAAGGGACCGCGATGTGTCATCACCCGTTGGCGCCCGTCGATCCGGTGTTCGGCGAGAAGAACGGCACGTGCGACCTGATGCGGTCGACGAACTGCCTCATCGAGCACTGTGGCGCTGACGGCCTGTGGTTTGAGCAGGCACCGCCGGCAGAACCCGCTGGACAGTGGGTGCCAGCGCCAGAGCCCGAGCCGGCTGAGCAACTTGGCTTCTGGGAAAGCCTCTTCGACTCTCTGCGGTGGTGGCCATGAGCTACGGCGACCCTTTCCAGTCAATAGAAACCGCTCGCGCGGCGATGACACCCGAGCAGTGGTATCGCTTCGAAGCCGAATTCGAGCACTTCAAGGTACAGAAAGGTTGCGAGATCGGCATCGTGTCCAGGAGTGAGCAGGCCTGGGCGCGCTGGGCGGCTTTGCACCTGTGGATGAAGGTCCACGGCGAAGGCGGTGCACGATGAAGCTTTGCAAAGACTGTCGCCACTACGAGGCTGCTCACAACTGCGACGGCGGGACCCTGCTGCCGGGACTTTTCATGCACTTCCCGGCAACGTGTGGCCGCGAAATTACTCCGGTGGTGATTAGCCCGATCGACGGTAGCGAGCGGGGCGGCCTCCGGGCCGATTGCTCGAAGATGCGCGCTGACGAGCTGAAGTGTGGATTGTCTGGACATCTGTTCGAACCCGCCAACCTCGACGGTCGGCTTGCGATGCTGGAGGAGCCTCGTGCAATCAAAGAATAAAGCGTCGCCACGAATGGCCGAACGGGTTCATATCCAGCGAGTCAAGGAGCTTTCCTGCGGCGTCTGCGGTGCATCTGGCCCGAGCGAGTGCCACGAGATCAAGCAGGGAAGCTGGTTCACATCCCTGCCGCTTTGCGCCGACTGTCACCGCGGCGGCCGCAATGGGATTCACGGAGAAAAGATGATGTGGAAGGTGATGAAACTGGACGAAATTGACGTTTTGAACTCGACCATCGAGCGTCTTTACGGTGGCGGCCGGTGAAGGACGATGAGGAAAAGCTCTGGGAGAAAGGCGATCCGCTGCGGATCCTGATTTCCAGAGAATCGAAAACCTGCAAAGGGTGTGCTTTCCTCAAAACTGACAAACTTTTCAACACCACGGCGGTGGCATGTACCAAGCGCAGGCGCAAGGCAGAACTGAGTATCGAGAAAATGAAACGGTGCGACGGATACACGGACGGGAGCGGGAAGACATGACAACGCCTGAATATGACGAGATCGACGAGGCTCTTTACGCCTGGTATAAATGGTCCAGCGGCTATCAGGAAGTCCACGAGCACGCCAATGCCGATTCCACCTGCAGGGATTTCCAGACCAGCCGCCAGTGGATGGACCACGGTGAGCTGTCCGACCTGGTTGACTACGAAATCCGGAAGAGCACCGCGCTTCTGGTAGACCCGATAATCTCGAAGCTGGGGCTACGCCACCGCATCGCAGTCAACAACGCAATGAGGAATATGGACGTTGGATATACGGTCTGGAAGAGCCGCTCGCACCCCGACACACAGGAGGAAGACTACCGCGAAGCCAAGGCCATCATGAGGCCAAAGCTAATTGTGGCGGGGGTTGTAAACCCCAGGAAAGTGGATTAGAATCCGTTTCCGAAGTGTCACTAGTCACGCCCATACAAAGCGCGCAACCCGAAACGGTGCGCGCTTTTTTGCGTTTACGCGTACTGCTGCCGGACAGAAAACCGGTCACCGGTCACTGGTCCTGTGCACGGACAACGAGTCTCCTCTCGTCGACCCTTCGTCGAGATTGCGCCCGCTCCGGGAAACCGGCCGCGGGCTTTTTTATTTCGCGGTGCGCCTATGACCACGAACGACTGGCGGGCCCGATACCGAAATCCATGGAGAACGCGCCCACACCTGTTTATGTGGCGCGGCCAGTGGTATTGCGAGGGCCAAGGCTGGACGGCTTACGGCGCAACGTATCTCGAAGCACATGAGCGATGGAAAGCCCGCCCACCGCTTAACGACCCCCGGGCAAAACTCAGGAGATTGTGATGGCTAAAGGCAGCGGGATTTTCCACCAGCCGGCTAAAGGTGTTCAGCCGATGAGCAAGGGCACCAGCGCCCCGCAAAATACCAGCGTGGGCAGCGGCTCGCGCCCGACCAAATCGAAGTTCGAGATCAAGACCAGCGCGCCGGCCGACGCTCAGACGCTCGGTGGGCGCAAGACGAAGGGCGCGCTGTCGTAATGACCAGCCGCATCAAGGTCGAGCGTCTGTCGCCGGCACTGAAGGCTGAAGTAGAACGCCTTTGGGAAGTCTACAGGCAGGACACCGGCTTTATGACGTTCGATGAGTGGATCATCGCCACCCAGACTGAACCCGGGCGCAAGGCTGTCGCGCTAGCTGCTGCAGACACGTTTGATGCCGCTGCTGTGGCTAGCGCGATGGACCGGTCGTCAGTGTTTAGCGTTGAACGCTAGATGAGCATTCCCGAGCAAAACATGAACACCAGGAAACAGGTTTCGGCTAAAGCTGAACAAAAACTGATGGTGTTCGCACAGGAATACATCATCAACGGTGGCAACGGAGCGCAGGCAGCCGTCAAGGCAGGCTGGAGCGCAAAGACTGCCGCGCAGGCAGCAACACGAGCGTTAAAGAATGATTACGTTCAGGACGTGCTTAAGAAACACCGGCAACGCCTCGCCGATGAACTGGCAGAGAAACACGGCCTGACTATCGACCGCATCCTCGGTGAGCTGCGCCGGCTAGCCTTGAGCGACGTGCGCAAACTGTTCAACGCAGACGGCAGCATGAAGCCACTGCACGAGATGGACGACGACACTGCAGCGATGGTGGCGGCGATCGATGTGCAGGATATCGTGATCGGCGACAAGCAGATCGGCCAGATCAAGAAGATCAAGCTGTGGGACAAGAACAGCGCGCTGGACAAGGCCATGAAGCATCTGGGCCTGTTCGAGCGCGACAACGAGCAGGGCAAGGGGCAGTTCAACCTGACTGTCAGCTCGGACGACGCGGATGTCCTATAAGCCGACGCCTAAGCAGTCGGAGGCGTTGAGGACGATTGGCTGTGACGCGCTGCATATCCTGCTTGAGGGCGGGAGCCGTAGCGGCAAGACGTTCATAGCCTGCCGTGCAGTGGTTGTGAGAGCGCTGGCGGCCACCGCATCAAGGCACGCGATATTCCGGTTCCGGTTCAGCCACGCCAAGGCGTCTGTCGGGCTGGATACTTTGCCGAAGGTGTTCAAGGTCTGCTTTCCGAAAGTCGAATATCACCTGGACAAGACGGACTGGGTATTCCGGCTGCCCAACGGCTCTGAGATCTGGATTGGCGGTCTCGACGACAAGGATCGGGTCGAGAAGGTACTCGGTCTGGAGTTCGCCACGATCTATCTGAACGAGTGCAGCCAGATCCCGTATTCGTCGCGCAACATGGCTGTGACACGGCTCGCGCAGCTCTGCAAGCACAGCGTGGGCGGTACCGAGAAAGAGCTACGTCTGAAGATGCTGTACGACTGCAACCCGCCATCGCAGGCGCATTGGACGTATCAGATATGGCACCGCGGCATCGATCCGGACTCAAAGCAGCCGATCGACGGCCGGCAGTACGCCAAGATCCTGATGAACCCGAAGGACAACGAGCAGAACCTCGCCAACGGTTATCTGGAGTCGCTTGAGAAGCTTCCCGCGCGGATGCGCTTGCGCTTCCTCGAAGGCAAGTACGGTGATGTGACTGAGAATGCGCTATGGAACATCGAGCGCATCGAGCAGCAGCGGGTCGAAGAAGTGCCGGACATGCAGCGCATCGTCGTGGCTGTCGATCCGTCCGGCGCCGACGACACGGACAATGAAGGCAACGACGAGATCGGCATATCTGTCGTGGGGCTCGGTGTGGACGGTTACGGCTACATGCTGGAAGACCTTACGATCAAGGCCGGGCCGGCCGGTTGGGGCAAGGTGGTGGCATCAGCCTACGACCGGCATCAGGCCGACATCATCGTAGGCGAGACGAATTTCGGTGGCGCGATGGTCAAGTTTGTCGTGCAGACAGCCAAGCCCGGTGCGCCGTTCAAGATGGTCAACGCATCGCGCGGCAAGGTCGTTCGGGCCGAGCCCATCAGCGCACTCACGGAGCAGGGAAAGATCAGGTTCGTCGGGCGTTTCAACGAGCTCGAGGAAGAGTTATGCGCGTTCACGACGACTGGATACATCGGCGGCGGCTCTCCGAACCGTGGTGACGCGTTTGTGTGGGGCATGAGTGAACTGTTCCCGGGTCTCACGAAACCGCCGAAGAAGCCTCGCGAGTTCAAGCGCTCGGTCGTACAGATGGGCGGCGGTGGTAATGGATGGCTTGGCGTGTGAGGTTTATTCGCCAAACGCCCGCGAGCCACAAGCAAGGATATTCCTCCAACCAATGCGATATCGATCTTTTCGTTTCTGGTCGCCGGTTTTGGGCTGCCACGCGGAGCGTCTCTCCATGTTCGACACAAAGGGCGGTGAGTTTTTCGTGGTGCTGCCATTAAGTGGCACGTCGAAACAGAACCGCATGGACAAGCAGAAGGCGCTCGACGCGATAGCGGATGCGATCGAGGGCGGCAAGCAACCTGGAGTGGTGATCGTATGAAGACGGACGGTATTGAATTGCCCAGCGTAGGCGTCATGGGGGCGCGATTTGTCGACGGTATGCGCGAATGCTGGGCCTATGACGTCGGTCAGGACACGCTCATTGCGCGATATGACACAGTGATCGATGGCATGCAGAGAGTCGTGTGGGCGCAGCCTTTCGTCTCTTTGGTACCAGGTTTTGGCAATGGCGCGAAAGACACGCGTGGCCGAACTGTAAATGAGTGGCTCGATCAGGAGCGAGACGTCGCCAAGGCCGTTTTCGAAGCCGACGAACGGGCTGCGCAAAAGAGTTCAGCTGAAGTTCGTCGACTGACGACGGTGCGGAATGGCTGACAACGACGAAGGCGTAGGCCTCCCCTCCGACGTTCCGGGTTACAGCAAGAAGTACAGCCCGAACATCGAGCCGCCGCCGAACACGAAGAGCCCGGACAAATCGGCTGCCGAGAAGAGGAAGGATACGCTCGCCCGCCAGAAGGAAGACCTGAAAGTACTGGAGACGGCACGTAAGCGATTCAGGCGATCGCAGGATGCCGAGTCAGAGAACCGGAAGGCGGCGCATGAAGATCTGAAGTTTCTGGCCGGCGATCAGTGGCCTGACGACGTGAAGCAGCAGCGCGCGAACGACAAGCGCCCGTGTCTCACGATCAACGAACTGCCGACGCTTGTACACCAGGTGAGCAACGATATCCGGCAGAACCGCCCAGATATCGCTATCAGCCCGGTCGGCGAGGTTTCTGACCGTGAGGGCGCGAAGGCTTACGCCGGCATGATCCGCGCAATCCAGCGCCAGTGCGAAGCCGATATTGCGTACGACACCGCGGTAACGAGCGCGGTCAATATCGGCTTCGGCTACTGGCGGATCATCACCGAGTATGAGAACGAGAAGTCACTGAATCAGGTGATCCGGGTTCAGCGCATCCGCAATCCATTTAGAGTCTATCCAGACCCTGAACGGCAGGAGCCAGACGGCAGCGACATGTCGTACTGCTTCGTGACGGATGTGATCTCTCGCGAGGAATACAAGGACAAGTATCCCGGCGGTGATCAGCTTGGCTGGACCGAGCGCGCGCAGGGCGACGAGATGGCGCTGTGGGTGCAGAAAGACTTTGTGCGCATCGCCGAGTACTGGACGCTCGAGCATGAGATGAAGCGGCTCGTTCAATTGTCAAACGGGCATATCGGTTTCTGGGAAGACCTCGACGAAGAACTGAAGAAGCAGGTCGATGAGGGCGAAGTCGAGATCCTGAAAGAGCGCGAGTCGGAAATTCAGAAGGTTGTGTTCCGCCGCATCACAGGTCTTCAGGTGCTGGAAAAGAAGGAATGGCCGGGCCGCTGGATTCCGATCGTGGAAGTGGTGGGAGAAGAACTGGATGTGTCCGGAAAACTGGTGCGCAGCGGAATCATCCGCCATGCCAAAGATCCGCAGCGCATGCTGAATTACTGGAATACGGCCAAGACCGAGTTCATCGCGTTGGCTCCCAAGTCACCTTGGGTGATGGCGGAAGGCCAGAAGGAAGGTCATGAGTTCGAGTGGGACAACGCGCACCAGAAGGCGATGTCGGTGCTGGAATACAACCCGGTCGAACTGCCTGGCGGCCAGCCGGCACCGCCACCGCAACGTCAGCCGATGGCCGGTGTGCCTCAGGGCGTCGTAGAGGCAGAGCAGACCGCGCAGCAGCATATTCTGGCGACAACAGGCGTTCGTTATAACGCTACGTCGTCGGACATGCTCTACGACGAGTCAGGGAAAGCGCTGCACGAGATCCGTCGCAACACCGACGTCGGGTCATTTCACTTCATGGATAACTTCTGCCGGTCGCTGCGCCATACCGGCCGCATCTTCGTGGACCTCATTCCGAAGGTGTACGACGTGCGTCGCGTGGTGACGATCCTGCGCGAAGACGATACGGAAGAGCAGGTCACGCTCGATCCAGAACTCGGCAAGCCGTTCGTGAAGAACCAGCAAGCCAAGGATCGTGTCGCGCGCACGATATTCGATCCGACGATCGGCGAGTACGGCGTGACGGTGACGACAGGCCCGAGCTATGCAACCAAGCGTGTCGAGGCGGTCGAGCAGCTCATGCGGTTCGCCAAGGCGCTACCGCAGCAAGGAGCGCTCATTGCCCATCTGATCGCAAAGTACAGCGACTGGCCGGGCGCCGACGAGGCTTATCGCCTGTTGCAGAAAGCACTGCCGCCGCAACTCCAGGCGCCGGACATGAAGGATGTCCCGCCGCAGGCCGCGGCGATGATCCAGTCGCTGATGGGCCAGCTTCGCCAGATGACAGTGGAGAAGGTTCAGATGTTGAAAGACCTTACAGATCAGCGCGCCGATCGCGCAGTGAAGGTCAAGAAGATCAACGCCGACTACGAAACGAAGCTCCTGAAAATCCTCACCGATGCGAAGACCAAGCTGGTCCAGATCGGCGCGGAGGACGTTCGGCACGTTCGCGAGATCGAAACGAGCGCGTTGCCCGCTGCTGCCTCAACGGGCGGCGTGGCAGACGGCGCGCCGCAGTTTCCTCAAAACCCCGCTGCATTACCGGTGAGTCCGGTGCAGCAACCACTTACGCAGTAACCGAAGCCGGGACGGAATTGCCCGGAAACCCCAACAGGTCATGGCAACCGCATCGGCAATGCGGTTGAGCTTCCTGTTGTCTGGAGAGCCAAATGAGTGAAGTGCAAGCAGAAGCTGGTGCTGGAGAGACTGGTTCGACTGGCGGTGAATCTACCGAGCTGCCGAACACGGGAACTGGCACTACGGGTGCTGACCAAGGTGGTGAGTCTGGTCAAGGTAGCACGGCAGGCGAAGGTGGCGAAACGACAGGTGGCGAGTCGGACGGCGGTGAATCTTCCGGCGAGTCTGGAGGGGAGAGCAGTACTTCCACCGGCGAGCCGAAAGACGACGCGGTCAACAAACGCTTCAGTGCGCTGACAAAACAGCGAGATGAATCGCAGCGCCGAGAACGCGAAGCGCAAGAAAACCTGCGCCGCGCGCTCGAGGCGCTGGAGCGCGCGAATGGTGGAAAAAAGCAGGACGCAACGACTACCACGACCACTCCACCAGCAGACGACATCGGTGCCGAACCGGAACCGCCTGAGTTTATTGATCCCGAGCAGTACCAGCGGGATATGGCGGAGTACACGCGCAAGGTCACCGATCGCACGGTGAAGCTGCAATTGCGCACGGAACGGACCAATCAGGAAAGGGAAGCGGCAGAGCGGACCAATCAGGAGCGCATGCGTGAGCATGCGACCAAGTGGAGTGAGCGTCGCAGCAAGGCGCTCGACGAAATGCCTGATTACGCCGAAGTCGCCGAGAACCCTGCGCTGCACGTTACTGACACGATGGCGATTGCTATCACGTCAAGCGAGCACGGTCCGAAGATCGCCTACCACCTCGGCCAGCACCCGGAAGTAGCAGAACGAATCGCAAAGCTGCCCAACGCGTTGCAGTTGATGGAACTCGGCAAGCTCGAGGTGCAGATCACCGCACCGAAGCCGCCGAAGGTCTCGAAGGCGCCGGAGCCGATCAAGGTACAGACCGGCTCCGGAGAACCGCCGTCGAAGTCTCTCGACGAGCTTTCCATGGACGAATACGCCGCGCAGCGAAGCAAACGACATTAACCTGCGGCTTGAGAACAAGGCCCCGCCACTGAGCGGGGCTTTTTCATTTCTACGGCCGCGATTCAGGAGCTTGAGTCATGCCTAACAATACCCTGCTGACCCCGAGCATCATCTCGAAAGAGACGCTTGTGATTCTCAGCAACAATCTTGTCGCGGCCGGCAAGGTCAATCGCCAGTTTGAAAACCAGTTCGTCAAGATCGGTACGACGTTGACGATCCGCAAGCCGAACCGCTATGTTGTGTCGAGCGGCCCGGGTCTGCAGATTCAGAACTCGGTCGAACCGTCGACGAGCATCACCGTCAGCAACCAACGCCACGTCGATATCGAGTTCAGCTCTCAGGAACTGACGCTCGTGATCGAGGAATTCAGCGAGCGCTATCTGAAGCCAGCGGCCGAGCCGATCTGCAACCAGATCGACTACGACGTCATCAGCAACTGGACGCAGGTGTTTAACGAAGTCGGCACGCCGGGTACGGTACCGAGCTCGTTCGCCACCGGCATCATGCCAGTCGGGCAGGCGATGGATCTTCAGGCGGTCCCGCAGGAAGGCCGGTTCATGATCCTCGGCCCGGTGGCTTACTGGTCGCTCGCCAACGGCCTCATCAGCCTCTTCGTGCAGTCAGTGTCCGAACCGGCACTGAAGGGCTATCTGGCTCGCATCGGTAACTTCGAGATCTATCAGGATCAGAATATCCAGACGCAGACGGTGGGCGCATACGCCGGCACACCAACGGTCAACGGTGCCGGCCAGACTGGCTCGTCGCTGGTGACGAATGGATGGACCGGCACAATCGCGGACCTTCTGAACCCGGGCGACGTGTTCACGATTGCCGGCGTGTTTGCGGTGAACCCGCAGAACCGCCAGTCGACCGGCGCGTTGCAGAAGTTCGTTGTCACCGCGCAGGCCAGTTCGAGCGGTGGCGCTGCAACGCTCTCGATCTACCCGGCCATCACCACGACCGGCGCGTATCAGACCGTGACCAACTCGCCGGCCAACGGCGCGGCGATCACGGTGCTCGGTACTGCCAGCACGTCGTATCAGCAGAACCTCGCGTTCACGAAGGATGCGTTCGGTCTCGTGACTGTCCCGATGGAATTGCCCGACGGCGTCGATTTCAAGGCGCGTCAGGAATACAAGGGCATCTCGATCCGGATCATCCGCGCATACGACGTGAACAACGACGTGCTGCCGTGCCGGCTCGATGTCCTGTACGGGACAGCGTGCTACTACCCTGAACTGGCCGTCCGTCTCACGAACTGATCCTTTCGAAGCACAACCTGAAACCCCGCCTCGAGCGGGGTTTTGCATTTTAAGGAGTAAATCATGACATTCGGCACGGACAATCCACGCCAGCTCAGTGACCAGAACTCGCTGGGCACGATCCTCGGTGCAAGCCCGACCGATCCGATCGGCTTCTTTGGCATCAGCCCTGGTGTTCCTCAAGCAACTCCGGCTGGCAACACTCATACGCCGACGGTCGGTTCGACCACTACTGTCTTTGTCAATACGACCTTCGACGGTGGCGTTGGCACGACCGCCTACACAGTGGGCGACCTCGTTGCAATCCTCAAGGGCCTCGGTCTCATCAAACTGTAATCCGCTGATCCTCCCCTGCAGCGCTTCATGCTGCACCCGGCCGGCTCGCTACCGGTCGGGTTTTTGGAGTCCACATGAATATTCGAATGATGAACGACCGCATTGCGGTTCGGGAGCACAAGCCTGACGTTATCTCTGCCGGTGGCATCTACATCGGCGAACAGGTTGACGACGGGTTGGTGAAGGAAATTATCACGGGCACGGTGCTCGCGGTGGGGCCCGGTGCGCGGCTATCGAACGGTGAGCGCGACACGATGTGGGACTTGCAGCCGGGCCACACGGTGCGGTTCTCGCCGGTGATGTCTCACAAGGAAGTGATCGATGGTGAGGAAGTGCGCATCATCCGTCGCGACTCGATCATTGGGGTACAGGAATGAAGTACCTCTTGGGCCCGCTCATGCCGATGCCTATCTACCTAGCATTGTTTGTCAACGCTGAGTCGTACTTCCGGGAAACTCGCCGGCTGAAGATAAGGGGGGCGGACGAGTTTGTCTCTCGCGACGCCAATGCGTGTTGCCACTTCTTCGAGAACGATAAGAGTGGCGCGACGACCGTGATGGTCTGCATCGATCCGGAAAAGATGAAGGACAAGTCTCCGATCGAGATTGCCTCAAAGATCGTCCACGAAGCCGTGCACGTGTATCAGGAGTGCATGGAATACATAGGCGAGAGTAAGCCCGGTCGGGAATTCGAGGCGTACTCGATACAGCACATCAGCGAGCAGTTGATGAAGTCCTACGTGGAGCAGACCGCATGAAGCCCAACCAGACGATGTACCAGGTCCACGTTATGGATACCGAGGCCGGTCACGAGATCCCGATCGGTCCCGCGATGGATCTGCGAGCGCCGGTAGAGAAGTTCGCCGCGGCAACCAATGTCGCGATCGCCAAAGGGAAGATCCACGGCTGGAAGGATGCCCACGTTGTTCCGTTCGTCAAACAGACACACTAGGAGAGAGCAATGGCTTTCGCTGAATATCCCAAGGCTATGCGTCACCCGCAGTATCGGCCTGCCGTCCTGTCGAAGGACACGATTGATCCCAACACGAAGCAGACGATCAAAGCGCCTCCGGGTTCGCCTGTGCGGTTCCCGGATGTGTTCGTGCACAACGAGGATCAGGAGAAGCAATACGCGGCGCTGGGCTATCTGCCCAACGGCGTATCCGATCCGGATTCCTATCATCGGGCGATGACTGGCAACGACGAGCCGTCGGATCACAAGCACCACGAGTATCCGCGCTGGATGTATCAGGCCGACGAGGATGGCGAAGTCGCAGTGACTCTGAATCACGAAGTCATTCGCGTACGCGGCGTGCTGGTGAAGAACGAGAAGGAGCGCGAGGCGCTGCGCGGTGACTGGTACGAGATGCCGGCGGAAGCTGCTGAAGCCGCGGTCACCGAAGAGGATGCCGAAGAGACGACTGGCGAGAATGGTGATCCGGCGACGCCTAAGAACCGTGGTGGGCGTCCGCGCAAAGAGACTGTGTAATGTCAACCGCCAACGCTCTCATTATCGCGGCGTACCAGAAGATCGGTTACTACGCGCCGAATGAGACGATGACCGCGGCGGACTCGGCGCTCGGTCTTCAGCAGTTGACGATGATGCTCGACTCGTGGAGCAACCAGCCGCAGGCGTGCTTTGCAATCACCGAGAACAGCTTCCTGCTGGTCCCCGGTCAGTCGCAGTACAGCATTGGCACGACGGGCGGCGCCAACATCGTTGCAACACGGCCAATTCGGATCATTGAAGGTCCGGGAGCTGCGTACTGTCAGGACGTGAACGGCAACAACTTCTCGGTCGAGGTGGTGACGCGAGAGAAATGGAATCAGATCGGCAACCGATCGTCGCTCACAAGTTCGAACCTGCCTGACACGCTCTTCTACGACCCGCAGATGCCACTAGGTCTCATTAACCTGTGGCCACAACCGAACACCGGCGGCTACACGTTGTTCTTCGACTCGTACCTGCAACTCGCTGACCCGGCCTCACTGGTCGCGCCGTTCACGCTTCCGCCCGGATACGAGAAGGCAATACAGGACAACCTGGCTGTCGAGCTGTGGCCGTTCTGCTTTATCGGTAAGCCTCTTCCGCCGTACATCGAGAAAGCCGCTCGAGTCTCGCTGGGCACGGTCAAGCGCGCCAATAAGCGCAACAATCTCGCGCAGTTCGACAAGGAACTGAATCCCCGCGGGCAGGCTGTCTACAACCCATACACCGACTCGTATCGTTCAACCTGAGGTGCAGCATGAAGAAGACCCCTATGCAGATGCGCGGCGCGGCGAAGAAGGAAGTGAAGTCCGACGCGCGGCCGAAGATCGACAAGAAAGCGCAGCATCCAGCCTCTGCGATGGAGCGTTACGCGCAAGAGCGGGCGCAGAAGATGAAAAACATGAAGACGCCGCCGATGGTGACCGTGCTTCACGATCCTGACAGCGACGTGCACACGCTGACGCGCGCCGCTGAGATCCGTCGCAACCCGGCCCGACACAAAGCCGCCAAAACTGTGGCTAAGGCGCGGCTGCGCGATCTGGCTGACGTCGCCGAATGAAGTCTCCGATTTTCGGTGGCGAGTTCATCGGACTCACCCGGGATCTGGCCTATAACCGGGCCATCAATCTTATTCCGGAACTAGTCGATACGAAGGATGGTAAAGCCGTTGGCGCGATGTACGGAGCTCCGGGATACACGCTATTTGGCACGGTTGGCAGCGGTCCACTGCGACAGCTCTACACTGCTTCAGACGGCACGCTGTATGCGTTGAGCGGGAACGGGTTGTACAGCATCAACTCGTCAGGTTCCGGGACATTGCGGGGACAGGCATACACGTCGTCTGGAAATGTGTCACTGACCGACAATGGTGCCAACGACCAGATCTTCATGGTGGACGGCACTGCCGGATACTGCCTGAACACTTCGACCGGAGCATTTACAGTTCCATTGCCTGGCGCGCTCGACGTTACGCCATCCTCACTTGCGTATCAGGATGGCGTCGCGGTGGTGAATGATTCCGGTACTAACCAGTGGTATCAGTCGAACCTGGGAGACCTGTCAACGTGGCAGGCGTTGAACTTCTCTTCAGCGGATGCTACGCCTGACCAGATTGTCACGATGTACGACATTCACCGAGAAGTGTGGTTGTTCAAGCAGAAAGCCATTGAGGTATGGGTCAACGGGGGTCTCAATGGGTTTCTGTTCCAGAGGTTACAGGGCGTTGAAATTCCGGTTGGTTGCGCTGCGCCGGCATCGGTTGCACGCATTGGTGACAGTTTGATCTGGCTCGGTGGAGACGATCAGGGAACGGGCGTTGTCTATCAATCGTCGGTTTATCAGGCGGTGCCGATATCGACACACTTTATCGCCGAGACAATCCAGGCGATGCCTGTCATTGATGATGCAATTGGCTTCGTCGAGCAGGAAAATCAGCATTTCTTCTACTGGCTGATATTTCCGACCGGTGGCCGGACTTTCGTGTATGACTCGAGCACGCAGTTATGGCATGAGCGCGCGGCATTTTCGAATGGTCTGTTTAGTCGGCATGCGGCTAACTGTCACGCTTTTGCGTACGGCCAGCATCTGGTAGGCGATTACGCAAGCGGCAACATTTATGCGCTGAACTGGAATGTCTTCACCGACAACGGGAATGTGCACAAGTGGCTTAGGACGTGGCGAGCGCTGCCTCCCAATAAGGTATCCGAGGACGTTCTTCGGTTTGGCGCGCTTCAGATCGACATGGGGACAGGGATCAAGGTTCCTCCTGGTCTGGCACCTCAATACATGCTGCGATGGTCGGATGACGGTGGCTACAACTGGTCGAACGAAATGTGGATCAACGGCAATCAATCGGGCGCGACGAACCCGAGGATTATCTACCAGCGTCTGGGTGCAACTAAAAGAGGGGGAACCTATGACCGGATATTCGAACTGTCGGGGATTGATCCTGTGCCGATCCAGATCACCGGCGCATATGTAGACGTTTCATGACGTATCCGATCGGCGGCGGCTTTCCGAACTGGTCTGCGCCCTTCACCGATTCGAACGGCCGTCTGACTCGGGACGGCATGAATCTGCTTCAACTGCTTTTCAATCGAACAGGATCAGTCGGCGGAGATTTTCTGACCGGACAGTCGGTGCAGGGGCCGCCGGGGATATCGGTTGTGCTGGATCCGGACGAAGCGGAAGAACCGATGATGCGCGGCGGGTTGATAGTGCCCGGCGGGTGGTTTGATGAGAAGGGGAGTGGCGGCACATACGGTTTCGCCGAGAGTGTTGATTTCACGCCTAACGTTAGCACCCAGATCACTCTTTCTCAGGCTTATGGATCACAGGCCAACCTGATCGTGACGTTCGACTCCAATTTTCAGGGCGCCGATCAGTTCTCACTCAGCGGAAAGATTCTGACCTTCACCTCTGCAATTCCCGCTGGCGTAGATAAAGTCTACGTCAAGGGTTTTCTGATGCCTCAGTAGGGATCACAAATGGCTGCAAACAAGGTTGTCCGGTTTGGTCCGGTGGGCCTCACCACGTCTGCTGCAAACCTGATCAACCCGCCGACGCTAACTGGCGGCACGGGGTTGGCTGGGACGAACGTGAACGCCTACGTGATTGTGAAGCATATCCGGATCGTCAATACGGGAGCAGCCGCTGCGTCACCGTCTCTGTTTGTAGGCGGCAATGCCGGATCGGCCGCAGGAAGCAATTTCGGTTTCAACGGAACAAGTATTCCGTCTACGGGCAACCCGGGGAACTACGTGGACTGGTACGGGCAGTTGCGCCTGGACGTTGCTGATTTTCTGACCGGTCTTGGATCGGCGCCCGGCCTAGTATTCACCGCTGAAGGCGAGATCGGGATCGCGTGATGAAATTCTTCACGCTGATGGATCGAAACGTTGATGTCGTGCCATTGGTAGAGATGCTAGACGATCATCCGGAATTGTGGGACGCGAACGGGTTCCGCAAGAAAGGCAGTGGCACGCCACATGGCGGCATGTCCGATATATGGATTCGCTATAACGACGTCACCCCGTACGCCACCAGTGGTGACTACGCCGGCTTTAACGACGCGCATGTGCCGATCTGGTACCCCGCTTATGAGGTACTGCAGGGAGCATTGGACCCCCTGATTTTCCCGTTGATGGCGAGGGTGTCTGGGGAGATGCTCGGCGGCGTTCTTATCACACGCATTCCGGCTGGACACGGCATTGCGCCTCACGTCGACGAAGGCTGGCACGTCAGCTACTACGACAAGTTCTATCTCTCGCTGCGCAGCGCACCGGGGGCGACATTCCATTGCGGTGATGAAGTGATCAACCCGGAACCGGGCGATCTCTATCACTTCGATAACCGTCTTGAACACTGGGTGAAAAACGAGAGCAACGTCGATCGAATGACTTTGATCGTTTGCATCCGCACGAACGGGAAGAGGTGGTCACCATGCCAATAGCCGGAGGATTTCCTTTAGCTGCGGTGATCGCCGTATCCCGAGAAATAGAGAGGCAGCAGATGGTCGATCTGAATATCAAGCATCACTTCTCGGGACGCGAGTACGCGAAGGAAATGACGTTGCCAGCTGGACATTACGCGGAAACCCACGAGCACCTCTACGACCACATCTCGATTCTTGCCATCGGCGAGGTACTGGTTGATATCGATGGGTCTGTCTCGCGCCATGTCGGCCCCACCGCAATTGTGATTCCAGCAAACAGGAAGCATCGCATCGAAGCGATCACAGACTCGGTGTGGTTTTGTGTGCATGCGACCGACGAAACCGACCCTGCCAAAGTTGACGAAGTACTGATCAAGGGGAACTGACATGCCATGGGGATTTGCCGCTGCAGCGGTAGGGACTATCGGGGCCTCAGTCATTGGTTCGAATGCATCCCAAAGCGCCGCTAATACTCAGGCGGGCGCTGCAAATAATGCGACTCAAGCGCAGTTGCAGATGTTCAATACGGTGCAATCGAACCTGCAGCCGTACAACACAGCCGGCCAGAATTCCTTGGGTACTCTGCAAAACTTTCTCAATGGGCAAGGAAACTCGGCGCCATTCTCATTCAACTACAACCCGGCAAACGATCCTGAATACAACTTCCTGCTTCAGCAAGGATCGAATGCGATCACGAGCCAGGCCTCGGCAACAGGCGGTGTCAATTCTGGCGCGACGCTTGAGGCGCTACAGAACTACGGGCAGAACACGGCGTTGCAGTCGTACCAAACTGAGTACGGGAACGCATTGAATGCCTATGGCGCGAACCAGACGAATCTGTCTAACATCTACGCCCGCTTAATGGGCGTTGCGGGTCTGGGTGAGAACGCCGCTGCGGGCGTCGGCAATGCTGCAGTGAGCACCGGGCAGTCGATCGGCAGCAACATGATCGGCGCAGGCAATGCGCAGGCGGCTGGGACGGTGGGGTCGGCGAATGCACTTTCTGGTGGACTCACTAGCCTTTCCAGTCTGTTCAACAATTCGTCGTTCTTGAACTCATTCGGAAACGCTGCCAATTCGTCGGCATATGGAACGAGCACACCACAAGACCTGATCGCTGGGTACACGGGGTAAGACATGGCACAGGTAGACGCAAATATCCCGCTGCAGGTTGCCAACCCGGCTGAGCTTCAGCAGATCGCGTACAAGAATCAGCTTGCGCAGATGCAACTTCAGCAGGGCCAGCAGGAGCAGCAGCAGAATAACGCGCTGCTCGGGATCCTGAAGCAACCAGGCGCGATTGACGATAGCGGCATGCCGACGCAGCAGACGCTCGGCCGCATCATGCAGGTCAATCCTGAGGCTGGCTTCAAGATCCAGAACCAACTTGTGACCATGCAGGAAAACAAGCAGCGCGCAATCACGAACCAGATCAACCAGAAGCTTCTGGGAATGAACATCAACGACAAGGCGCACGATCGTCTCGTCGATATTGCAACGTCGGCGCAGCAGCGGTATGAAGACCTGGTCAATGCTGGCACGCCTAAGGATGAGGCCGCACGGATCGTTGGCAAGGAACGAAACGAAGCTATCACCGACGGTCAGGAATCGGGCATCTTCACGCAAGACCAGGCGCGTCAGTTCCAGAATCCGTTCAATCCGGAGATGAACAAGGCCTTCATTACCGGATCGCCGCAGTACAAGCGCGTGCTCGACGAGCAGCGGCAGGCGCGGCAGGAACAGACGACCGAGCAGCGCGCTAATACTGCCGAGGCACGTGCAGAGCACCAAGACAACATGCCGGCGTCGGATATCGGCAAGCTTGGGTACGACCTGAAGAACGGTGCTATCAGTCAGAAGCAATACGACGATGCGGTCCTGAACAAGACGAAAGGCGCCGACGAGCAAACCACCGACGAGATGGCGAAGATGATCGCGAACAACGACATGCCGCCGCTGTCTGGCTATGCGCTGCGCAGCCCCTCAGGACAACGGATCATGGCGCGCGTGATGGAATTGAATCCGAAGTACAACGCGCAGGATTACAAGTCGCAGCAGGCCGCGCTCACGAATTTCACATCGGGCAAGAAGGGTGATTCGATTCGGTCACTCAGTGTCTCGATGGATCACTTGGACACGCTCAGCGAGGCCGGCAAGGCGCTTCAGAACGGAAATATTCAGGGCTTTAACAAGTTTGCGCAAACGCTCGCCGAGCAGACAGGCTCTGCTGTGCCGACCGACTTCGAAGCGGCCAAGGGCATCGTGGCTGATGAAGTGGTGAAGGGGATTATCGGCTCGGGCGGCGGCGTTGGCGATCGCGAGAAGGCTCAAGCGATCTTCGACAAGGCCAAGAGCCCGGAGCAGTTGGCCGGCGCGGTGAACGAGGTCAAGCAGTTGCTACGCGGTCAGTTGAACGGTCTCAAGCGGCAGTACACCGAATCGACCGGCCGAGACGACTTCGATCGCTTTCTGTCGCCGTCGGCACGTGGTCTGGAAGGTGGTGGGAAGGGCGGCCAGGTCGCCAAGCCCAAGTCCAAGGCTGAGTACGATGCATTGCCCTCAGGCACGCGCGTGCTGTTGCCGAACGGCAAGGAAGGCGTCAAGCCATGAGCTGGGATGATGAAGTTGATCTGAAGGACGCGGTTGGTACGCCTGACGCGTTCAAGCAGACTTATTCCAGCGCAGCTGCGCGCGCCGGTAAGGCACTTGGAGTCGATCCGAGTGTCATCCTCGGACAGTGGGGTCTTGAAACCGACTGGGGCAAGAAGGTCGTGCCGGGCACGAACAATCTGGGCAACATCAAGGGTCCGGACGGTGTCAAGGCGAAGGACAATCAGACGGGCTCCAAAGACTCCTACCGAAAGTACGACTCTCCGGATGCGTTTGCTGACGACTACGTGCAGCTCATAAAGACGAAGTATCCCGGCGCGGTCGGGTCGGGAGACGACGCAACAAAGTTCGCGTCGGCACTGAAGAGCGGCGGTTATGCCCAGGATCAGCACTATGCGCCGAAGGTAGTCGCGGCTTCAGCGGCGGTCGGGAAAACGCCGTTGCAAAAAGCCCAGGCGGCACAGGACGACGACTGGGCGAGTCAGATCACGCTGAATCCGGCGGCCGATGACAAGACAGCTCCGGAGACCTCACAACCGACCCGTGCGCAGCAGGACGAGCGCGGCCTTGGCCTCGGTGCCCGCGCGGTCGCGGAGGGCGCTGCAAGCCCGCTGACGTTCCTCGGCGACACGCTCAACAAGGGCGTCAACCTTGGCATCCGAGGCGTTAATTCTCTGGTCGGCACGAACATCCCTCAACTGGGCATGCCGTCTCAGACAGTGCATAACGCGCTGACGTCGGCCGGCCTGCCGCAGCCTGCGACGCCTACCGAGCGGGTGCTCAGTGATATCCAGAGCGGCGCGGCGGGTGCGGGCTCGGGCGCCGGTCTAGCGCGCGGCCTCGCCGGTGTAGCAGGGAATCCCGTTGTGCAGAATGCGCTGGCTCAACTCGGCGACCGAGCCGGCTTGCAGACCGTTTCGGGCGCTACTGGAGCGGGTGCAGCAGGTATTACGCGGGAGGAGGGTGGCGGCCCGGGTGCACAGATGGTCGCGGGTCTCGCTGGTAGCCTTGCGCCTTCTGCGGGCATTGCCACTGCGGCCGGTGCTACGCGTAATGCGCTGCGCGGATCGGCCGACAACATCCCGGCCATGCAGGACCGTATGAAGACGTTCCAGGATGCTGGCGCGACTCAACCGAGCGTCGGGCAGGTGACCGGAAACCGAAATTCTCAAGCGCTCGAAAGTCTACTCTCCAAGGCGCCGGGCGGCGCGGGCCAGATGTCGAAGCGCGCCGAGCAGCAGGCCACAGAAATCGGCGAGCAGGCTACGAAGATCGCCGACAGCCTCTCCCCAAACGCCACACCGTCTGTGGCTGGCCGCACGATCGAGAAAGGCCTGTCCGGTCCGGGTGGATTCGTCGATCGCTTCAAGCAGGGTCAGAAGGCGCTGTACGACAAACTCGATACGTACATCAAGCCGGATACGTCCGTGAAGGTGAGCAATACCGAGAAGACGCTCGCCAGCATGAATCAGGACATCAAGGGTGCGAAAAACCTCTCGCAGCGATTCAAGAACACCGAGGTCATGGGGATCGAGGATGCGCTCAAGGCAGACTCGCGAGGTCAGGGTGGTGGACTTCCCTACGAGGCTGTAAAAAAGCTGCGCAGTCAGGTCGGCGAAAAGATCGAAAACTCGTCGCTCTCCGATTCGGTACCGCGCAGCCAGTGGCGCGCCCTATACGCGTCGCTCTCTAAGGATCTGGAGGGTGCAGCCAAGGCAACCGGCAACCCCGATGCGGTCAAGGCCATGAGCCGCGCCAACGCATTCTCTCGCGCCGGCTACGCGCGCATCGAAGACGTGCTCGACAAGGTTTCCAAGCAGGACATCCCCGAGAAGGTCTTCAAGTCCGCAGTGAACCCCGCAGACATGCAAGCCGGCGCCACGAAGATCGGTTCGATCATGAAAAGCCTGACACCGGCCGAGCGCGATGTCGTGAAGTCGGCCTTTATCCGGCGTATGGGACAGGCATCAGCGGGCGCGCAGGATGCAGCAGGCGAGAAGTTCTCTACCCAGACCTTTCTGACGAACTGGAACAAGATGTCGCCGCAAGCGAAGTCGGTAATGTTCTCTGGCCAGGACGGAAAGCTGCGCGTCGGACTCGAGCAGATCGCCAAGGCGGCCGATTCGATCAAGTCGGGAAGCAAGGTGTTCTCGAATCCGTCTGGCACGAGCCACGCGGCCACGCAGATCGGTCTGGCGAGCGGTTTGGCTGGCGCCATAGCCTCGGGTCACGTCGGCGTCGCAGCGGGGTTGATTGGCGGCGCTGCAGGGGCGAATCTCACGGCCCGGATGATGACGTATCAGCCGTTCGTGCAGTGGCTGGCGAAGTCGACCCGTTTGTCGCCGGCCGCGGTGCCCGTCGCCGTCAGTTCGCTTCAGCGCAGCATGCAGGGCGCGCCGGACAGCGTGCGGCATGACGTCGACCAATACGCGGATTCGCTTAAATAAAGATTTTTACGATGGCGAAGATGAACGCGCCGAGCGTGAACAGGATGAGTAGAGGAAAGCCGAGTCCGAACTTGATGTCGTCCCACTCGGAATAGTCGTCTTGAGGTTTCATGGAGCGTCAGATGAAGAAAATCAGCGGTGTGAAGGTGCCTAAATTCAAGGCACAGAGTATTCCCAAACCGTCGACGAAACAAGCCAAACCGGAGCCGTCGGCGAGCAAGGGCACATTCGGCGCCAAGATCAAGGCCATTCAGAAGAAGGCCAAGCCCAAGGCCGGCAAGATTCCGGTGATCCGGTGAGGGTTCTCATCGTCGATTTTGACCGCACAGGCCTCGACATGGCCTATCGCGCGGCGGAAGGCGGGCACGATGTCCAGATCTGGTCGCCGCCGAACGTCGACGGCTCTCCGGTTATGGCCGGCCACGGCTTCCCCGGAATCAAGCGCGTCGATAAGTGGCAGGCCGCCATGTTGTGGGTTGGAAAGACCGGGCTCGTCGTGAACATGTTCAACGACAAGGAGATTACGAAAGCGCTGGATCAGTGGCGCGCGCGCGGCTACCGCGTGTTCGGGCCGTCGGCCAAGAGCGCCGCAATGGAACATGACCGGGGCGCTGGCATGAAGCTGTTCGAGGAATTCGGATTCGAGGTTCCGGAATACAAGTTGTTCCCGACGCTCGACGCGACGCTTGCTTACGCGTGGAAGTGCCAGGACCCGATGGTGCTCAAGCCGATGGGCGACGAAGAGGACAAAAGCCTGACCTACGTCTCGCACGACCCCGCCGATCTGGTGTCGTTCCTTGAGATGAAGAAGCGTCACGGCGCCAAGATCAAAGGGCAACTGATGCTGCAGGAGAAGGTCGACATCATCATGGAATTGGGCGTGTCGGCCTGGATGAGTTCGAACGGCTTCTCTCGTGCGCACAACGTAAGCGTCGAATACAAGAAGCTGATGAACGACGATTACGGCCCGTCCACCGGCGAGATGGGCGACCTGTCTCGCTACTACATGGACACGTCGGAGAGCATTCTGTCTGACCACTTGATGCGCTTCGAAGACACTCTGTTCGAGATGGGCCACATCGGAGATTTTGCAGTCGGCGGTGGTGTGACGACGAAAGGCAAGTATGTGCCGTTCGAAGTGTCCGCCCGGTTCGGATATCCGGAGATCTTTGCCTTCCTGCACTGCCACAGGTGCGATCCGATCGAGTGGATGAGCGGCATGATCGACGGCGAAGACACGCTCGAAGTCGACGAGCGGCCTGCGGTTTGCATTGTCATGGCAAAACCGCCGTTTCCGAAGTCGAACGACAAGCCAGCGCACGACGTCGGCGCCGTAATAACCGGAATCGAAGAGGTTTGGCACCACGTTTCGCCGGTCGAGATGATGATCGAGAAAGGACCGTGCATGAAGGGCGGCAAGGTCGATACCGACCTCGTCTACAAGGCGACCGGGAATTACATCTGCGCGGTCACAGCGCAAGGCTCCGACGTGCACGACGCGATCGAGGAAGTCTATGCAGCCGCCGGCCGGATCAAGTATCAGGACCGCATGGTTCGGACCGATATTGGAAAGGATCTTGAAAAGAAGATTCCCAAGGTAAAGGCGCTCGGTTTTCGAGAGCTGCCTGACTGGTGAAATGAAACTCCTCCATATCCAGCCCGCCGCGAGCGGGCTTTTTTGCGTCTGGATTACATGGACTCTCAACCTATGACAGTCACCAACGTGGAATTGCAGACCCAGATAACTGCCCTCGACAAGAAAGTCGACGAGCGCCACGTAGCGAACACGCGGTTGCTGGATGCGATGGGCACGAAGCTCGACACACTGATCCAGCTAAACGCAGACCAGAAGCTTCAGGCGCAACTGATTTCGCAACTCTCGAAGAAGAACGAGGACTACGACAAGCTGTTCGTCGAGGTTTTCAAAAGACTGGGATCGGCCGAGTCGACGGTCAAGACGCACGCATGGGCGTGGAAGGTCGTGGGCGCGTTCCTGCTCGCAAGCATTGGAAGTATCGGCTGGATGCTGACGAAGATGGAAGAGTTCGATCACATCCAGAACCAGTTAGACACGCTCGAGTTTCTGGTGCAGGGAAAGCCTTCACCCGTGACTCCTCCTGCGCAATCCTCTTCGGGTAGATGACATGCCAGCAATCACCGCACAACAGGCCGGAGGTGCGAATCGCTGTGCCTTCCTCGATATGGTTGCCAACAGCGAGATCGGCGCCGAGCTGCTCGCAATCACGGACAACGGCTACAACGTGCTGGTTGGGTCGACGCCGGAAAAACCGCTGACGTTCCCCAGTTACGCCGCGCCGCCCGACGTCTATAACGCGGCACTCAACTCGACTGCCGCAGGCCGCTATCAGGTCTTGAACCGGTACGCGGTGATCTACATCGCGCAACTCAAGCTGCCCGATTTCAGTCCGGAATCGCAAGACCTGATAGCCCTGCAACAGATTCGCGAGCGATCCGCGCTGCCGCTGATCGATGCCGGCAACCTGCAGGCGGCAATCGAGGCGTGTTCAAACATCTGGGCCTCACTGCCAGGCAACAACTACGGGCAGCACCAGAACGCAATCTCGACCTTGCAAGCCGCTTATCTGGCGGCCGGTGGGTCACTTTCATCCGGAGTCGCGTCATGAACCAGACATCACCTGTTTCCACCGGAGCCGTGGCCGTCACGGGTGCCATGCTAGGCGGTTGCATTGTGTGGCTGTGCCAGGCATTCAAGCTTCCCGCGCCGCCTAGCGAAGTAGCGGGAACCATGGGCGCAATTCTGCTAGCCGGCGCGCACTGGCTCAGCAATGTGATCGGCGCGCGCAAGAGTGGCGCCGCTATCCCTTTGAAATCTGCCGGCCCGCTCCAGTAAGCGCGGCCGGCGCACGTCTCTCCACGCAGTCCCATCCTCAAGAGGTAATCACCATGTCCAGCTCTACCGCTTCTTCGCTTCTCTCGCAACTGGCCGAACTGATGCTCGAGCCAGTGATTCAAAACGCGCTTCCGATCGTGAGCTCGGCGCTGCAATCCGCCGCAGCGACGCCGAATCTCGTCGAGAATCCGGTCAACCTCACGCTGTGGGGCAACAAGCTGATCGGCGACCTCGGCGCAACGCTGCCGGTTATCGAAAACGCCGACCTGACGTCGCTACTTCAGGTTTCCAACGCTGCGGTTGCGGCTCTGGCATCGAAATTGTCAGCCGCTCCGGTTACGGCGGCCGGCGTTGGCGCAGAAGTGGCTGCTGCCATCTCCGGCGTCCCTGCGCCGACTCCGACTCCTGCGAGCTAAGCCATGAGGGCGCTCCTTGCGGCGTCTCTCGCCGCACTCCTTTTCGCTGGATGTGCGCAGCAGATGCTACCCAAGTCCGTTGACATGGAAGTCCACGACTGCCACCTGACGATCATGAGGAGCAACTAGCCATGAGCGAAATCGTTATGCAGTTTGTCGGGAACGACTCGTTCGGATCCCGGCTGATCGAATGGTTCGATCACGGAAAGTATTCGCATGTCGACAGCGTGTTGCCGGACGGCACGCTGCTCGGCGCGCGCAATGACGTGATCGACGGGATTCCGTCAGGAGTCCAGATCCGTCCGGCTAGCTATGTAGAAGGCGACAAGATCCTGCGCGTCACGATTCCGTGCACGGTGAATCAGGAAGAAGCTTATTACGCCTTCGTGCGGGCACAAATCGGGAGGCCATACGATGAAACGGCTATTGCTGCCTTCGCTGTGGGCCGGGACTGGCGCGCTGCTGACTCTTGGTTTTGCAGCGAGCTTTGCGCTGCTGCAATTGAAGCGAGCGGGCTTGTTCCGTCCATGATCGCCCCCGTCAACAAGATAGCTCCAGACGACCTTCTTCTGGTTGTGTCCGCTCTCGTGCCGATCCCGGCATAACACCTCTCCTGCTTATCGACGAGCCGCCTTCGGGCGGCTTTTTTATTGTCCGGACAAAACATGACCGTCACTCTCGCGCCTCTGGCAAAGCAGCAGTTCAACCAGAACGGAGTACCGCTGGCTGGCGGCAAGCTTTTTACCTACAACGCCGGCACAACAACGAAGGCGTTGACCTATACAGATTCCACCGGCGACACGCCAAACACGAACCCTATCATCCTGGACTCGAATGGCCAGTGTGGCGTGTGGCTGCTTCCGACCAACGCGTACAAGTTCGTTCTTTCTCCATCAACCGACACCGATCCGCCAACCAATCCGTTCTGGACGGTTGACAACGTTACGACGGGGCAAGGTGCCGCAGTCGGGAACATGACCGATGAGAAAGGTAGCGGTGGCACACCGGGATTTGTTGCAAATGTCGACTTCACGCCCGGCACGACCACCCAACTTACGCTCTCGCAAAACTACGGCTCAAGCGACAACCTGTGGGTCACCTTTGATACCGATGATCAGGGCGCTGATCAGTTCTCGCTGGGCGGCACGAACAATACGACTCTGACTTTCACGTCGCCGATTCCGTCGGGTATCAACAAGGTTTACGTGAAGGGAGGCACTGCTCTGACGATCGGCACACCGGGGAACGGCACCGTATTTGACGCCCAAGTTGCCACGGGAGCTGCGATTCAAAGCTCTAAACTCTCGTTCCTTTCGACTCTAGCGGGTGCCGTTGCATATTCTGTTCAAGCTAAGCTTTCGCAGATCGTTAGTGTCAAGGATTTCGGCGCAACCGGTAACGGAACGACTGACGATACCGCGGCGGTTCAGGCAGCTGTCAACGCGGTTGGGATAGCAGGCGGAACGGTGTATTTCCCGGCTGGCAACTATCTGCTGAGTGCCATCACCGTCTCGCAGAATGGCGTATATCTCAAAGGCAGTGGCAGGCTCGGGACAACTATCACACCGTCGTCTCAGACTGACAACGTATTTTCGTTCTCGGGAACGGAGTGTCAGGGCATCAGTGACATGTACATCCTGTACACCACCGCGCCTACGACTGGGATTGCGATCTACGTCAACAACGTGCAGGACTTCACCTGCCAGAACATCAAGATTTACGGCGCTTTCACCGGCATCTACGTTCTCAACGGTGCCATCCAGTACTACCAGAACATCGATATCCAGGCCTGTATTGGTTCGACCGGCATCGGCATCGTGGTCAACGGTGGCAATGACCAGTACTTCAGCAAGGTGTGGATCGGAAACGATATCCCAGCCGCGCAGCCTTTCGCATGCATGCAGGTTCTGAAAAATCTCGGGTTATTCCTAAGTCAGTGCGATATGACCGGGTCGGAGTTCGGACTATTGATCGCCCCCGCGAACAGCGGAGACGAAGTTGCGTTCGTGTTTGTGGATAGCTGCGGCTTCGATACGTGCTCGGCACACGGAATCTACATTATTCCGGGGAATCAGGGCGCTTCCGTCTACTCGTGTCATTTTGTCAATTGCTGGTCTTCTTCGTGCACCGGGCATGGCGTTTTCCTGAGCGGAATCGGTGCCGTCAACGGAATCAGGTTCGTAGGTCATCGATCCTACAACAATGGCCAATTGGGTTACTACTGCCAACCGTCTTCAAACGGACAGGTCTACAACATCACCTTCGATACCTGCGTGGCTTCGGGGAATTCCAACAGCTCGCACGGCACATATCCGGGATTCAGTTTCTACGGGGGGATGCTGAACTTCTCCATGATGAACTGTCGGTCAGGGCCTGCTGACGGATTTCCGAATACCCAGTCGCTCGGTGCTCTCATTAACGCAGGGGCCTGCAACTTCTACAGCATCATCGGCAATGACCTGAGCGGAAACATGACCGGTGGGCTTCAAGATTTCGGGACTGGCACCAGCAAGAACGTATCGAAAAACCTCGGCTATAACCCACTCGCCGGGTCGGCGATCACTGTGGGGGCAAGCCCCTTTACCTACACCAACAATACCGGCGACACGGTCGTGGTGGGCATCGGTGGTGGCACTGTGTCTTCCATCGAACTGAACGGCTTTACAGTTGGCGTCGCTACCAATACGAACGTCTCAGTGCCCCAGGGAGCTGCACTACAAGTCACATACAGCTCCGCTCCGTCAATGGCCGCCTACGGCACGTAACAACTCGCCACTTTCCAGAGAGATATCCATGAAGAACCTTCTCAGGCTCATTGCGAGCCTTTGCGTCGTCGCGTCCGCTTCGATCGCATTTGCGACTACGCTTTCGCCCATCCAGCTTTTGAATCCGGCGGGCTCGACGTCCGGGCAGACGATCGTGTCAACTGGAGCCTCGAGCGCACCTGCGTGGGCTACTGTGCCGCTCGCCGGACTCTCGTCGATCGCGGCCAATACGGTTCTCGCCAACGTAACGAGTGCGAGCGCTGCCCCGGTAGCGTTCTCCATGCCAAGCTGCAGCTCATCGACGAGCGTACTTCAGTACACCAGTAATACCGGTTTCACGTGCGATACGTCATTACTCACCGCGGGTAGTCCCGCTTCGTTCAGCACGATCGCCGCATCCGGGCTGATTACTCCAACCAGTTCTATCGGTATCAAGGGCACGACGGCAGCGGACAGCGCACAGGCCGGGAGCGACGGCGAATTCGCACAGAGCAATAACGGCACGGCTACCACTCTCACGACAAACACGCCGGTCAATCTGTACAGCGTGAGCCTCACCGCCGGAGACTGGGATGTCTATGGTTCGATCGCGTTCATCGCTGGCACTGGCGCAGTCAATACCGCCATCCAGGGTGCGCTTACCACGACCAGTGCGACGCTGCCAGGTTGGCCAGCGGAGTTCTCATACTTCGAGACCTTCTCGTCGGGAGCATCGCAGTATGTTCCCCTCATGCGTATCAGGGTGAACGTGGCCACTACCACAACCGTCTATTGCGTGGGCAATGCAGTCTTCTCGGGCGGCACTGAGACGGCCAACTGCTCGATTGCCTACAATCGCCGACGATAGGACTCAGGGGAAATAGCCCGTCCATCCAATAAATATGCACATCGCCAGTATGCTGATTATCAGAACCATAACTGGATGCTTGTCGACGAAGGCTTTCATAAATTCTCCTCTAGGAGTTCTCACTGCGGGCAGTAAATCGAAAGCGCGCTGCGGTCAGATTTCAGGGCATACCCCGAAAACCCGGCATTGACCGCTTTTGGATTTACTGCTTTCTCCACATCGGGTCGCTCGCCACCGGTCAAGGCCGCCCCCGACACGACGCCGTTCGCCACTAAAAATATAATAGGCGGTACGGTTTTCCTGCGATCGTCGAATGCCCATCCGCCGACAGACACGTAACGGGAATCCGTTGCCACTGCTGCGGTTGTGTCGATAAACGATGGGCATGCATATAGTCCGAGCGCGTCGGGCCGCCTGCCGATCGCCTCCCGCGCATTGCGCATCAACGGCGTCGCGAAAACGGACAGGCCATAACGGATAGCGTCAGCAGTTTCCGGATATACGCGCTCCGGTAGATAGAGTTGGCCAGCCTGCGCATCGTCCTTGACGCCCAGGTTCAGCCCGAGCGCGATCTGCATCCTGCCGGCAGCCCGTGCCGGTCCGGCTGGATCAAAGGCTCCCATCTGTGGCGCGAACAATATGATTGGCGTGACCACGGACAGTGTTGCGACGACCGCGCGTGTCGATACCGAGCTTCTGAAGAGATGTACGAAAATCAGCAGCAGCGCCGAGTACATTAATAGCACCGGCGTTTCATAGCGGCCGGCGAGCGCCCACGACAGACCGAAATATGCGCGTCCATAGGCGGCCGCCACTGCGGCCGCTCCCACATGTGCGACGAACAGGATGAGCGCGAGAAATATTGGGTCGCGCTCGCCCCTGATCCATCGGATGGCTGCATAGCCTCCCGCGCCAATCGCAGCAGCGCCCATCAGTGCCGTCAGGTAGCCTTGGTGGAAGACAAACGAAAACGTGCCGCCAAGGAACGTAAGCAGGAATTCGACCCTCATCAGGAGGGTCGCGCCGGGGCGGTGCTGGATCTGGTAGTGGTATGCCCACGCGCCGAACGTTAGCGCCGTGATGAAGAGGAGCGTGGCCATTCGCGGCCAGGTGCTGCGTCCGCTTAGCACGAGCATGATGATCAGCAACGGCAGGGCGAACAGCCCATTTGCCATCGTGCCGGCAGACAGCACGCCGAAGAGAATCGCAATGACAAACCAGCGTTCAACTGGTTCACGGATCCATCGGCCCATTGAAATCAAGGCCAGTAGGGGCAACAGATATGCCAGATAGAACTGGCTTTGATAGCCCCAGTTGATGTTCTCGGCCTGGAGCCACGAGAAGCACGGGATGCACATCAGCGCACCGCACAGCCACGCCATGCGACGCTCCAGCAACAGCATAGCCGCCCAACATAGCGCTGCCCAAAGCGCGAACATCAGGGCAATGTTGACCGCAACCAGAAATTCGGATAGGCCACCAAAGAACCTGTAATCGATCCAGAACAGGATTTTCGACAGCACGATCCTGTGTTCGTTGGCCTGCTCGAAGAAAGGCGCCCATCGATTGCCCTGCAGGCGTTCGATATAGAACTGGAGGGTGCCATCCCACATGTCCCAGAACGGAACGGGGGAGAACCAGCGCAGCGCCCCGATGATTGTCGTGACGACGAAAAACACTGGGGCGATTGCCCAGACCGCAGACGTAAGGATCTTCTTGCTCATTGGAATACGCCGTAAGGAACGCGGCAGTCTACCTCAAAGGGCCGAAGCGCAAAAATCTGGAATGACAGCTTTTTGCCAGCATGCCATGTCCGGACGCCTGTATAAGCCATCTTGTAGGGGTTCGAGTCCCCTTCCTCGCACCAAGTATTTAAAAAGCCCCGCCAGTCGATGACTGGTGGGGCTTTTTACTTACTGGTTGCACGCACAACCAATCGCCACGGAACCGGTTACCCGGTTACTCCGCGCGCGCCTGCACGCTTTCGATAATGCGGTCGAGCGCGTCGCCGAACGCCGCTTTCTCTTCCTCGTTGAGGCAGTCGAACAGATCGACGTTCCACTTGCGGGCGATCGGCATGATCTTGCGGTACAGC
>Ga0153933_1000083_pt1 | contig 53279 bp, 46 predicted proteins | sample TSNJ017MetaG_FD_102275 | JGI IMG/M metagenome (GOLD analysis project Ga0153933, IMG submission 102275) | Attine ant fungus gardens microbial communities from New Jersey, USA - TSNJ017 MetaG | ecosystem: Host-associated > Fungi > Mycelium > Unclassified | place: USA: New Jersey, Wharton State...
AAGCCCTATGCCGGCAAGCCGCCGCCGGTGAAGCTGGCGCCGCTGGATGAGGTGATCGCGCGGGCGAAGCAGGCCGCGCCCGGCATGGAGGTCGCCTTTGTCGCCTATCCGGGCACGCCGTTCACGTCCTCGCATCACTATGCGGCGTTCATGCGCGGCGACACGCCGTTGACGTCGCGCCTCTTGAGGCCGGTGCTGCTCGACGGCGAGACCGCCGAGGTCGCCGACACCCGCGCGCTGCCGGCCTATCTGCAGGCGCTTCTGATCTCGCAGCCGCTGCATTTCGGCGACTATGGTGGCATGCCGCTCAAGATCATCTGGGCGATCCTCGACGTCTTGACGATCATCGTGATCGGCAGCGGGCTCTATCTCTGGCTGGCGCGGCGGCGGAAGCGGGGACCCATGGCTGCCGCGCACGAGATGGCGGCGGCACCATGAGGGCAGGTCAGCAGCGTTGGGGCAGCGTGTTTGGCGTGCCCATACTGGTTGCGGCGCTGACCTTGTGCGGTCTGCTCGCCGCGTTGCTGCTGGGTGATGGCGGCCGCTACTTCTCGTGGCTGGCGGTGGCTTCGCCGATCGCAATCGTTGGATGGGCGTGGCTGCGCTCGCGTCAGCGCGAGTTCGGCAGATAGCGCCAGCCCTCCTTGCCGAGGAAATCCAGCATCGCCTGCGCCGGCGGCAGCAGCACCTTGTCGGTGCGGCGGATCGCATGCCACTGACGCACGATGGGCAAGCCTTTGACCTTGAGCACCACGAGGCGGCCGTCCTCCAGCTCATGAAACACGGTGTGCTGGGAGATGAAGGCAATGCCGAGCCCGGCCATCACGGCCTGCTTGATGGTCTCGTTGCTGTCCATCGCCATGCCGATCCTCGGCGTCAGCTTGGCCCGCTGGCAAAACTCTTCCATCAGCATCCGCGTGCCGGAGCCCTGCTCGCGTATGATGAAGGTCTCGTTGGCGAGCTCCGATGTCTCGACGTGCCGCCGCCGTGCGAGCCTGTGGTCGGCGGCAGCGATGATGAAATGCGGGTGACGCCCGAGCGGGCGCATCTCGACCTCGACATCAGCCGGCGGACGCCCCATCACGGCGATGTCGAGGTCGTAGCCGCGCAGCGCGTCGCGGATCTGCTCGCGATTGCCGATCCGGAGCGCCACCTTGATCTTCGGGAAGCGGCGCGAGAACGCCGCGATCGCGAACGGCACGAAGTATTTCGCGGTGGAGACCGCGCCCATCGAGACCCGCCCGCCGCTGCGGCCCGCGATCAGGTCGAGCGATTGCTCGCAATCCGTAAGCGCCGCCTCGATCCGCTCGACCAGCGCCAGCACATGTGCGCCCGCATCGGTCAACGCCATGCCGTCGCCGGTGCGCTGGATCAGCGGTAGCGCTGCGAGCGCCTGCAGATTGCGCAGCTGCAGCGTCACCGCCGGCTGGGTCAGGTTCAGGCGATTCGCCGCTGCGGTGATCGAGCCGGCCTCGTGCACGGCAGACAGCGCGCGCAGCTGGCGAATGGTGAGGTCCCGCGAGAAATGGCCGGCCATGCTGCGCTCCATAAGAAATACTTTGCCCAGGCCAAAGATAATAAAATTTCCCTAATTCGGCAAATCGCGCGTTGATGGTGGCGAAGGCGACTCCGACGGGTCGCCGATCGACACCTCGGCGAAGAGGGCGAGCAAAGGGAGAAGGCCCGTGGACATCCGTCCTGCATTGCATGCCTATCTGGAGTGGCCGGCGCAGCAAAACCCGATGCGCGCGGCGACCGTTGCGGTGGTCGAGGCGCTGGCCGGCGCGGCGATCGAACTCGCGCGCACCATTGCGGCCGGTTCTATTGCCGGGATCGGTGGCGTGAGCGGCGGCATCAATCCCGATGGCGACCGGCAGCGGACCATCGACATCGTCGCTGACCGCCTGATGCGCGAGGCGCTGCGCGTGGCGCCGGTCGCCGCCGTGCTCTCCGAAGAAGCGGAACTGCCCGAGGCGTTCGATGCCGATGCGCCGCTTTGCGTCGCGATCGATCCGCTCGACGGCTCCGCCAATCTCGAAAACAACATCTCGATCGGTACGATCTTCTCGATCCGGCCGAAGGCGCATGATGCGCTGTCGACATTCTTCGAGCCGGGTACCGCGCAGTGCGCCGCGGGCTGCTTCATCTATGGTCCGCAGACCATCCTGGTGCTGGCGCTCGACCAGTGCGTCGATTGCTTCACGCTCGATCCGCGCACGGGTGAATTCGTCCTGACCGGGCGCGACCTTCAGGTGCCGCCGGATACGCCGGAATTCGCGATCAACGCCTCCAACCGCCGGCACTGGAGCGGCGCGGTGCGCAGCTATGTCGATCAGTGCCTCGCCGGGGCCAATGGCGAGCGCGGCCAGGATTTCAACATGCGCTGGATCGGATCGCTGGTGGCCGAGGCCTATCGCATCCTGCAGCGCGGCGGCGTGTTCCTTTATCCGGCGGACGAGCGCCAGGGCTATCGCGACGGCCGGCTGCGGCTGTTGTATGAGGCGCATCCGATCGCGCTGATCATGGAATGGGCCGGCGGCGCTGCCTCGAACGGCCGCTCGCGTATCCTCGAATTGTCGGCGCGGACACTGCATCAGCGCGTGCCGCTGATCATGGGATCGGCGCGCGCCGTGCGCGACGTCGATGCGCTCCACCTCACCGTCGAGCCGTTGTTCGAGAGCGGCGATGCCCCGCTGTTCGCGCGGCGCGGCCTGTTCCGCTGAGGGGAGGATCGCATGTCGCGCCGACATCCCATCATCTCGATCACGGGCTCTTCCGGCGCCGGCACGACGTCGGTGAAGAAGACGTTTGAGAATATCTTCCGCCGCGAGAAGGTGATGGCCGCGTACATCGAGGGCGACGCCTTCCATCGCTACGACCGCGCCGAAATGCGCAGCAAGATGTCAGAGAAGGCCGAGCGCGGCGATAAGCATTTCAGTCATTTCAGCCCCGAGACCAATTTGTTCGAAGAGTTGGAAAAGCTGTTCCGCGACTATTCCGAGACCGGCACCGGCACGACGCGGCACTACGTGCATGACGAGGAGGAGTCCCGGCTCTATGGCGCCAAGCCCGGCACCTTCACCGCATGGGAGGCGCTGCCGGAGAATTCGGATCTGTTGTTCTACGAGGGCCTGCATGGCGCCGTCGTCACCGACAAGGTGAACGTCGCGCAGCAGGCCGATCTCAAGATCGGCGTCGTCCCGGTCATCAATCTCGAATGGATCCAGAAGCTGCATCGCGACCGCAGCCATCGCGGCTATTCGACCGAGGCGGTGACCGACACCATCCTGCGCCGCATGCCGGATTACGTGAACTACATCTGCCCGCAATTCACCGAGACCGACATCAATTTCCAGCGGGTGCCGACGGTCGACACCTCGAACCCGTTCATCGCGCGCTGGATTCCGACACCGGACGAATCGATGGTCGTGATCCGGCTGAGGAATCCGCGCGGCATCGACTTTCCCTACCTGCTCTCGATGATCCCGGGAAGCTTCATGTCGCGCGCCAACTCGATCGTGATTCATGGCGCCAAGCTCGACCTTGCGATGCAGCTCATCCTGACGCCGCTGATCCTGCAACTGATCGAACGAAAGAGGCGAACGATATGACTGCACTTGCGTCCATCAAGAGCCGTCCCGAGGTTGGCCACGCCGAGATGGCCAACGCCATCCGCTTCCTCGCCATCGATGCGGTCGAACAGGCGAAATCTGGGCATCCCGGCATGCCGATGGGCATGGCCGATGTTGCCGCCGTCCTGTTCTCCGACTTCCTGAAATTCGACGCCAGCGATCCGGCCTGGCCGGACCGCGATCGCTTTGTCCTCTCGGCCGGCCACGGCTCGATGCTGCTATACGCGCTGCTCTACCTGACCGGCTATGAGGCCATGACGCTCGACCAGCTCAAGGCGTTCAGGCAGTGGGGCTCGAAGACGCCGGGGCATCCCGAATACGGCCACACGCCGGGCGTCGAGACCACGACCGGTCCGCTCGGGCAGGGCATCGCTACGGCGGTCGGCATGGCGCTGGCCGAGCGGCTGATGAACGCGCGGTTCGGCGATGATCTCGTCGATCACTTCACTTACGTGATCGCCGGCGATGGCTGCCTGATGGAGGGCATCAGCCAGGAGGCGATCTCGCTCGCCGGCCACCTGCGCCTGAACCGGCTGATCGTGCTGTTTGACGACAACCGCATCTCGATCGACGGTGCGACATCTCTCTCCTGTTCGGACGATCAGACGGCGCGGTTCAAGGCCAGCGGCTGGGACGTCAGCAGTATCGATGGCCACGATCCGGAGGCGATCGCCACCGCGATCCGGCATGCCAGGGCCAGCGATCGTCCGTCGCTCATTGCCTGCCGCACCGTGATCGGGTTCGGGGCGCCGAACCGGCAGGGCAGCGAGAAGGCGCATGGCGCGCCGCTCGGCACCGACGAGGTCGCGAAGACCCGCGCTGCGCTGGGCTGGCCATATCCGGCATTCGAGGTGCCCGATGCGGTGCTTGCGGAATGGCGTGAAATCGGGACGCGCGGCCGTGATGTCAGGCGCAGCTGGATCGAGCGGTCGCGCCGCGCCCCGAACGGCGAGCGCTCCCCGTTCCACGACGCCCTGAACCGGAAGCTGCCTTGCGCCTATGCCGAAGCGATGGCGAAGTTGCGCACGCGCTTCGCGACCGAGCGGCCGAAGCTCGCGACGCGGCAGGCCTCGCAGCAGGTGATCGACGTGATCGCGCAAGCGCTGCCGAATCTGCTCGGCGGCTCGGCGGACCTCACGCACTCCAACCTCACGCTGGCGAAGTCGCAATCTCCGGTGCGGCCGGCCGCGCTCGACGGCAGCTACATCCACTATGGCATCCGCGAGCACGGCATGGCGGCTGCGATGAACGGCATTGCCCTGCATGGCGGGTTCATCCCCTATGGCGGCACCTTCCTCAGCTTCGCCGACTACAACCGCCCTGCGATCCGGCTCGCGGCGCTGATGGGCATCCGCGTCATCCATGTGATGACCCACGATTCGATCGGGCTCGGCGAGGACGGGCCGACGCATCAGCCGGTCGAGCATCTCGCCGCATTGCGCGCAATCCCGAATTTGCTGGTGTTCCGGCCTGCGGACGCGGTCGAGACCGCGGAAGCCTGGGACTGCGCGTTGAAGGCCGAGACCTCGCCGTCGATCCTCTGTTTGTCGCGGCAGGCGCTGCCGACCTTCCGTGACGGCGCGAGCGAAATCAACCAGGTGGTGCGCGGCGCCTATGTGATCGTCGAGCCCGAGAAGGGACGCGACGTCACGCTGATCGCGAGCGGCTCCGAAGTGTCGATCGCGCTCGAAGCCGCGCAACATCTGGTCGACGACGGCATCAGCGCCGCCGTGGTGTCGGCGCCGTGCTTCGACCTGTTCCGACAGCAGCCGCGCGACTATCGCGCCAGAGTCCTGGGCAGCGTTCCGCGCGTCGGCATCGAGGCAGCGGTCGAGGGCGACTGGGCGCGCTGGCTCGGTGACGGCGGTGAGTTCATCGGCATGACCGGGTTCGGCGCGTCCGCGCCGGCCGACGTGCTCTACCGCGAATTCGGCATCACGCCGGCGGCCGTCGCGGCGGCAGCGAAGCGTGTCATTCATCGAGCGAACTGAAAGGAGCACGCCACCATGGCGCGGATTACCCTGAGGCAATTGCTGGATCATGCCGCCGAGCGCGGCTACGGCGTGCCGGCTTTCAACATCAACAACATGGAGCAGGGCCTTGCCATCATGGAAGCGGCAGCGGCCTGCGATGCGCCGGTCATCATGCAGGCCTCTCGCGGTGCACGCGCCTATACCGGCGACATCATGCTGGCGAGGATGATCGATGCGCTGGAGGAGATGTATCCGCAGATCCCGCTCTGCCTGCATCTCGACCACGGCAATGAGGAAGCGACCTGCGCCAGCGCGATCCGCTACGGCTTCACCTCTGTCATGATGGACGGCTCGCTGAAGGCCGACGCCAAGACCGCGGCCGACTACGACTACAATGTCGACATCACCCGCCGCGTCGTCGAGATGGCGCACTGGGTCGGCGCCTCCGTCGAGGGCGAACTCGGCGTGCTCGGTTCTCTCGAGCACGGCAGCGGCGAGCAGGAGGACGGTCACGGCGCCGAAGGCAAGCTCAGCCTGGATCAATTGCTCACCGATCCCGACCAGGCCGTCGATTTCGTCCGTGCCACAAGGGTCGATGCGTTGGCGATCGCGATGGGCACCTCGCACGGCGCCTACAAGTTCACCCGCAAGCCCGACGGCGAGATCCTGGCGATGCGGGTGATCGAGGAGATCCACGCGCGATTGCCGAACACCCATCTGGTGATGCACGGCTCCTCGTCGGTGCCGCAGCCGCTGCAGGAGATGTTCAACGCGTTCGGCGGCGAGATGCCGCAGACCTGGGGCGTGCCGGTCGAGGAGATCGTCCGCGGTATCCGGCACGGCGTGCGCAAGGTCAACATCGACACCGATTGTCGCCTCGCGATGGCGGCGGCGTTCCGCAAGGTCGCGGTGCAGTCGAAGTCCGAATTCGATCCGCGCAAGTTCCTCAAACCGGCGATGGACGCGCTGCGCGAGCTCTGCCGGGACCGCTTCGAGCAGTTCGGCACGGCCGGCAACGCCGGGAAGATCAAGGTGGTGCCATTGCCCGAGATGGCGTGGCGCTACCGTGCCGGCGCGCTCGATCCGCAGATTGGAAACATGACAGAGGCCGCGTGACGCGGTGACGACCAACGACAGGAGATTGAGATGAACATGCAGCAGTCGATCACCGTGCGCGGCAAGGATCGCTACAAGTCCGGCGTGATGGAATACAAGCGGATGGGCTATTGGGAGCCGAATTACGAGCCCAAGGACACCGACGTCATCGCGCTGTTCCGGGTCACACCGCAGGACGGCGTCGATGCGACCGAAGCCTGTGCCGCGGTCGCCGGTGAATCCTCAACGGCGACCTGGACCGTGGTCTGGACCGATCGCCTGACCGCGGCGGAGAAATACCGCGCGAAGTGCTACCGCGTCGATCCGGTGCCGAACTCGCCGGGCAGCTACTTCGCCTATATCGCCTATGACCTCGATCTGTTCGAGCCGGGCTCGATCGCGAACCTGACGGCCTCGATCATCGGCAACGTGTTCGGCTTCAAGCCGCTGAAGGCGCTGCGGCTGGAAGACATGCGGCTGCCGGTCGCCTATGTGAAGACGTTCCAGGGGCCGGCGACCGGGATCGTGGTGGAGCGCGAACGGCTCGACAAGTTCGGCCGTCCCTTGCTCGGTGCCACCGTGAAGCCGAAGCTCGGGCTGTCCGGCCGCAACTACGGCCGCGTGGTCTACGAGGCGCTGAAGGGCGGGCTCGACTTCACCAAGGACGACGAGAACATCAACTCGCAGCCCTTCATGCATTGGCGCGAACGCTTCCTCTACTGCATGGAGGCGGTCAATCGCGCGCAGGCCGCGACCGGTGAGATCAAGGGCACCTATCTCAACGTCACCGCGGCGACGATGGAGGACATGTATGAGCGCGCCGAGTTCGCGCACGAGCTCGGCTCCAACATCGTGATGATCGATCTCGTGATCGGCTACACCGCGATCCAGTCGATGGCGAAGTGGGCGCGCAGGAACAACATGATCCTGCATCTGCACCGCGCCGGTCACTCGACCTACACGCGGCAGCGCAGCCATGGCGTCTCGTTCCGCGTGATCGCGAAATGGATGCGGCTCGCCGGTGTCGACCATATCCATGCCGGCACCGTGGTCGGCAAGCTCGAGGGCGATCCGAACACCACGCGCGGCTACTACGACATCTGCCGCGAGGACTTCAACCCGACGCAGCTCGAGCACGGCGTGTTCTTCGACCAGAACTGGGCGAGCCTCAACAAGATGATGCCGGTGGCTTCGGGCGGCATCCATGCCGGCCAGATGCACCAGTTGCTCGATCTGCTCGGCGAGGACGTCGTGCTGCAATTCGGCGGCGGCACCATCGGCCATCCCCGCGGCATCCAGGCCGGCGCCACCGCCAACCGCGTCGCGCTGGAGGCAATGATCCTCGCTCGCAACGAGGGCCGCGACTACGTCCATGAAGGGCCGGAGATCCTGGCCAAGGCGGCGCTGACCTGCACGCCGCTGCGCGAGGCGCTCGATGTCTGGAAGGACGTCACCTTCAATTACGAATCGACCGACGCCCCCGATTTCATTCCCACGCCGAGCATGGCGGTCTGACAGGAGTTTTTCATGCGCATGACCCAGGGCTGCTTCTCGTTCCTGCCCGACCTCACCGACGAGCAGATCGCAGCGCAAGTGCAATACTGCCTCGACAAGGGGTTTGCGGTGAACATCGAGTTCACCGACGATCCGCATCCCCGAAACACTTATTGGGAGATGTGGGGCCTGCCGATGTTCGACCTGCGCGACGCCGCAGGCATCATGAAGGAGCTCGCCGACTGCCGGCGGGTCTATGGTCACAGCTACATCCGCATCTCCGGCTTTGATTCCAGCCATGGCTGGGAGTCGGTGCGGCTGTCCTTCATCGTCAACCGGCCCGAGGTGGAACCCGGCTTCCGGCTCGACCGGCAGGAATCCAAAGGCCGCAATATCAGCTATTCGACGCACGCCTATGCGGCGACGCGCCCTGAAGGGGAGCGCTACGGCGATCACTGACATGCGTCCGGTCAAAGCCAGGCGGATTGCTCCCTCGGCCGTCCTGGCCCGGACGCACTTCTCCGTCGTCGCCGCCGCGGCGACGGAGCTTTTCAATGCGAGACGATCATGACGAAGCCACAGGAACTGCCGCGTGAAGCGCCGGTCGAGACCATCGATCTCCGGCATGAATTTGCCGATCTCGGCATCGGCGCCGTGCTCGACCAGCTCGATTCCGAACTGATCGGGCTCAAGCCGGTGAAGACGCGGATCCGCGAAATCGCCTCGCTGCTGCTGGTCGAGCGCATCAGGCAGAAGATGGCGCTCGCCACCACGTTCCCGACGCTGCATATGTCGTTCACCGGCAATCCCGGCACCGGCAAGACCACTGTGGCGCTGCGGATGGCCGGCATCCTGCACAAGCTTGGCTTCGTGCGCCGCGGCCATGTCATCAGCGTCACCCGCGACGATCTGGTCGGGCAATATATCGGCCACACCGCGCCAAAGACGAAGGAGATCCTGAAGAAGGCGATGGGCGGCGTGCTGTTCATCGACGAGGCCTATTACCTCTACCGGCCCGAGAACGAGCGCGATTACGGCCAGGAGGCGATCGAGATCCTTTTGCAGGTGATGGAGCAGCAGCGCGAAGACCTGGTGGTGATCCTGGCCGGCTATGGCGACCGGATGGAAACGTTCTTCCAGAGCAATCCGGGCTTCCGTTCGCGCATCGCCCATCACATCGACTTTCCGGACTATGCCGATGCCGAACTGCTCTGGATCGCCGAATTGATGTTGCAGCAGCAGAACTACCGTTTCTCCCCTGAGGCGCGCGAGGCGTTCGTCCGTTACATCTCGGTGCGCAAGACGCAGCCGCTGTTCTCGAACGCACGCTCGATCCGCAATGCGCTCGATCGGATCAGGCTGCGCCAGGCCAACCGCATCGTGGCGAAGCTCGACCGCACCCTGACCGCTGACGACGTGATGTCGATCGAGGCCGGCGACGTGTTGGCCAGCCGCGTGTTCGCAATCGACACCGGCGCGGCGGAGGAGAGCCAATGAGCGCGGCGCTCGCAGCGATCCGCAGCAGCGGGATGTGCGACGTGATCGGGAGCGCCCGCGCGCTGATCTTCGATGTCGACGGTACGCTGGCGGAAACCGAGGAGGTGCATCGCCGCGCCTTCAACGAGGCTTTTGCCGAAGCCGGCCTCCACTGGTATTGGGATCGCGCAACCTACGGACGATTGCTGCGCGTCGCGGGCGGCAAGGAACGCATCCGCGCGTTCGATCAGCGCAGCGTCGTGCCGCTGCTGTCCTTTTCCGACATCGCCGATCTGCATCGCATCAAGACCGCGCGCTATGCCGAGCTGATCGCCTCGGGCGGTTGCCCGCTGCGGCCCGGGGTTGACGCCTGGATCGATGGCGCCCGTCGGCGCGACCAGCGCCTCGCGATCGCGACGACCACCTCACATGGCAATATCGACGCGCTGCTGTCGGTCGCGCTGGGCTGCGAATGGGCCGCCCGGTTCGAGGCGATCGTGGCCGGCGACGACGTTCCACGGAAGAAGCCCGCGCCCGACGTCTACATCGAGGTGCTGGCGCGGCTCGGTCTCGGACCGGCCGATTGCGTCGCCATCGAGGATTCCGGCAACGGCCTTGCCGCGGCGTCGCGCGCCGGCATTCCCGTCGTCATCACCCGCAGCGCCTATTTCGGCGATGATGACTGGACCGGGGCGCTTCTGGTCGTCGATGATCTGTCCGGCCTCGACTATTGAATCCCGCCCAACCGGATCGGGCCGGTTCGGCCTCTTCGAGTCGTCCAATAGTCAAATAATATGACTAGTCGAGCCACATCTTCCGTGAAATAGTACGGCTGTGGTCCAGGGACGGGCCGCCAAAGGGGTGCCGCAACACCGTGAAATCGGGTCGGCGGCGCACACCAACGATTCCGGGAGACTGCGCCTTATGACCCCCAAAGCCATTCCTGCACGTGCCTCACTCTTTTCCATCGCTGCCGGGTGAACCCGGCCGGCGGTCTGCGGATTGGGATGGTTGCCGTGCACGAGCGAGGGGCTGGGGCCGCCGATGGACCGCATCGACATCATGCAGTGTCCGATCATGAATGCGGCGGCGCGCCTGCACTGTCGCGCGACGCTTCTACGAGACCAATCAAACAACACAGGGAGTGACGCATGTTCAAACTGAGGACTGCCTTGGTCGCGCTGGTGGTGGCCGGCCTCGCCGGAGCTGCCGCCAACAGCGAGGCGCTGGCCCAAAGCAAGCCAACGGTCGGGATCGCGATGCCGACCAAATCCTCGGCGCGCTGGATCGACGACGGCAACAACATGGTGAAGGTGCTGAAGGACCGCGGTTACGGCACCGATCTGCAATATGCCGAGGACGACATCCCGAACCAGCTCTCCCAGGTCGAGAACATGGTGACCAAGGGCGCCAAGGTGCTGGTGATCGCGGCGATTGACGGCACCACGCTGTCGGACGTGCTGAAGCAGGCCAAGGCCCAGGGTATCACGGTTATCGCCTATGACCGCCTGATCCGTGGCACGCCGAATGTCGACTATTACGCGACCTTCGACAATTTCCAGGTCGGCGTGCTGCAGGCGCAGTCGATCGAGAAGGCGCTGGGGCTGAAGGACGGCAAGGGCCCCTTCAACATCGAGTTGTTCGGCGGCTCGCCCGACGACAACAACGCCTATTTCTTCTACGACGGCGCGATGTCGGTGCTGAAGCCCTACATCGACAGCGGCAAGCTGGTGGTCGGCAGCGGTCAGATGGGCATGGACAAGGTCGCGACCTTGCGCTGGGACGGCGCCACCGCGCAGGCGCGCATGGACAATCTGCTCAGCGCCTATTACGGCAAGAAGCGGGTCGATGCGGTGCTGTCGCCCTATGACGGCCTGTCGATCGGCATCATCTCCTCGCTGAAGGGCGTCGGCTATGGCAGCAAGGACCAGCCGATGCCGTATGTGAGCGGGCAGGATGCCGAGGTTCCCTCGATCAAGGCCATGCTGCGCGGCGAGCAATATTCGACCATCTTCAAGGACACCCGCGACCTCGCCAAGGTGACGGCCGACATGGTCGACGCGGTCATGAACAAGAAGGAAGTCACCGTCAACGACACCAAGACCTACAACAATGGGGTCAAGGTGGTTCCATCCTATCTGCTCAAGCCTGTCGTGGTGGACAAGACCAATTGGGAGAAAGTCCTGATTGACAGCGGCTACTACAAGCGCTCGCAATTCGACTAGGGCGAACGGGGGCGGCCGGGACCAGCTGGTCGCGCCGGACCCGATTTGTGCCGCGGGACGAGATGAGATGACGGCAATGCTTGAGATGCGCGGCGTCAGCAAGAGCTTTGCGGGCGTGCAGGCGCTGCGCGACGTCAATTTCACCGTCGATCCGGGGCAGATCCACGCGCTCGTCGGCGAGAACGGCGCCGGCAAGTCGACCCTGATGAAGGTGCTGAGCGGGGTCTACCCCGCCGGCAGCTATGAAGGGTCGATCGTCTTCGACGGCGAGGAGCGGCGCTTCCGTGACATCAACGATAGCGAGGCGCTCGGGATCATCATCATCCACCAGGAGCTGGCGCTGATCCCGCTGATGTCGATCGCCGAGAACATCTTTTTGTCGCATCCGCCGTCGCGCTTCGGCGTGATCGACCGCAACGCAGTCTATCGGCGCACCGCGGAGCTCCTGGCGCAGGTCGGCCTGCGCGAGTCCCCGGATACTCTGGTCACCGATCTCGGCGTCGGCAAGCAGCAGCTTGTCGAGATCGCCAAGGCGTTGTCCAAAAAGGTCAAGCTTCTGATCCTGGACGAGCCGACCGCGAGCCTCAACGAGGCCGACAGCGCGGCCCTGCTCGAGCGGCTGCTGGCGTTCCGCGCGCAGGGCATTGCCTCGATCCTGATCTCGCACAAGCTGAACGAGGTCGCGCAGGTCGCCGACCGCATCACGGTGCTGCGTGACGGCCGCACCGTCGACAGCCTCGACTGCCAGACCGAGCGGGTCGAGGAGGATCGCATCATCCGGAGCATGGTCAATCGCGATCTCGCCCACCGCTTCCCGGAGCGCAACGTTCCGATCGGCGATCCCGTGATGACGGTGCAGAACTGGTCGGTGCATCATCCGCTGCATACCGAGCGGCAGGTGATCAAGAATGTCGATTTCACGGTGCGGCGCGGCGAGGTGGTCGGCATCGCTGGGCTGATGGGGGCCGGGCGCACCGAGTTCGCCATGAGCCTGTTCGGCCGCGCCTGGGGCTACAACATCTCCGGCAAGGTCCGTCTCGACGGCCGCGAGCCCGATCTCTCCAGCGTGCCGGCCGCGATCGATGCCGGGCTTGCCTATGTCACCGAGGACCGCAAGCTGCTTGGGCTGATCCTGGTCGACGACGTCCGCAAGAACGTCTCGCTGGCGAGCCTCGGCCAGGTCTCCGAGCGCGGCGTGATCGACGACGTCGTCGAGCTGAAGGCCGCGAGCGATTACCGCAACCGGATGCGGATCCGTTGCTCTGACGTCTACCAGGAGGCCGGCCAGCTCTCGGGCGGCAACCAGCAGAAGGTCGTGTTGTCGAAATGGCTGATGACCGATCCGAAGGTGCTGATGCTCGACGAGCCGACCCGTGGCATCGATGTCGGTGCCAAGTACGAGATTTACTGTATCATCAACGAGCTGGCGGACGCCGGCAAGGGCGTCGTGGTGATCTCGTCGGAAATGCCCGAGCTGCTCGGTATCTGCGACCGGATCTGCGTGATGAATGACGGCGCCTTCGTCGGCGAGTTCGCAACCGCCGACGCGACGCAGGAGAAGATCATGCGCGCCATCATGCGCAATGTCAGGGTGTCCGCCAACGGCGGGATGCGGGCGGAAGGAGCGGCGCAATGACCGACAAGACGGTGTCACTTCCCGAGGCCCCCAAGCATTCCGGCTTCATCAAGAACAATCTGCGCAATTACGGCATGCTGCTGTCGCTGCTCGCGATCATGCTGTTCTTCGAGATCGTGACCGACGGCACGCTGCTGCAGCCGGTCAATCTCACCAATCTCGTGCTGCAGAACAGCTACATCGTCATCATGGCGCTCGGCATGCTGCTCGTGATCGTCACCGGCCATATCGACCTCTCGGTCGGCTCGGTCGCGGGCTTCATCGGCGCGGTCGCAGCCGTGCTGATGGTGCACTACCGTGTCGGCTATCCGATCGCCTTCGTCGCCTGCCTGCTGGTGGGAGCAGCGATCGGCGCGGCGCAGGGCTACTGGATCGCCTATTTCAAGATTCCGTCCTTCATCGTCACACTGGCCGGCATGCTGGTGTTCAAGGGGCTGGCGCTCGCCGTGCTGCAGGGGCAGTCGCTCGGGCCGTTTCCCTCGACCTTCCAGAAGCTGTCGTCCGGCTTCATTCCGGAACTGTTTCCGAGCGCCGGAACGCTCTATCCGACCTCGCTCCTGATCGGCATCGTGCTGGCGTTTGCGCTGGTGCTGGCCAGCGCCAAGGGCCGCGCGCGCGAAGTCTCGCATGGCATCGAGGTCGAGCCCTACCTGTTCTTCATCGCCAAGAGCATCGCGCTGGCGGGCGCCGTGCTCTATTTCACCTATCTGATCGCCTCGCATCGCGGCCTGCCGAACGTGCTGGTCATCATGACGGTGCTGATCGCGCTCTATGGCTTCGTCACCCGCCGCACCGTGGTCGGCCGGCAAATCTATGCGGTCGGCGGCAATGCCAAGGCGGCGAAGCTGTCGGGCATCAAGACCGAGCGGCTCACCTTCCTCACTTTCGTCAACATGGGCGTGCTGGCGGCGCTCGCAGGCCTCGTGTTCGCCGCACGGCTCAACACCGCGACGCCGAAGGCCGGGCTCGGCTTCGAGCTCGATGTCATCGCGGCCTGCTTCATCGGCGGCGCCTCGGCCTATGGCGGCGTCGGCCGGGTCGGCGGCGCGGTGGTCGGTGCGATGATCATGGGCGTCATGAACAACGGCATGTCGATCCTCGGCATCGGCATCGACTACCAGCAGGTGATCAAGGGCCTGGTCCTGCTCGGCGCGGTCTGCATCGACGTCTACAACCAGCGGCGCTGACACATTCTTGCGGTAGCATCCCGAATCAACACACGGAGGATGCCGCGTGACATTGTCCCATGCCGATGCGGCGCGCATCGGAACCATCATCGCTGATGCCGCCCGCACCGAGATCATGCCGCGGTTCCGCCGGGTGCGGGAGATCGAGGTCCGTACCAAGACCTCCGCCTTCGACGTGGTCACCGAGGCCGACGAGGCGGCCGAGCAGGTGATCTCGGCGGCGCTGTCGCGCGCATTCCCCGGCGCCGCCATCATCGGCGAGGAGGGCACGGCAAAGGATCCGGCGGCGCTCGACCGGATCGGGACTGCCGATCTTGCCTTCATCATCGACCCGGTCGACGGCACGCGCAATTTCACCACCAGCCTGCCGCTGTTCGGCACCATGGTCGCGGCCACGGTGCGCGGCGAGATCGTGTTCGGCGCCATCCATGATCCCGTCAGCAACGATACTGCGTTTGCGCTGCGCGGCGAGGGCGCCTGGCTCGAGACTCCGGACGGCTGGCGCCACGACCTCAAGGTCGCGCCCGCCGTGCCGGTCAAGCAGATGGACGCGGTGATCGGCGTCAACTTTCTGCCCGAGGCGCTGCGGGCGACTGTCGCCGGCAATCTCGCCAAGCTCGGCATGACCTGCTGGCTGCGCTGCGCCGCGCACGAATACCGGATGGCGGCGTCGGGGCATTGCCACCTTCTGTTCTACAACAAGCTGATGCCGTGGGACCACGCCGCCGGCTGGCTGCTGCATCGGGAAGCCGGCGGCTACAGCGCGCATTTCGACGGCTCACCCTACAAGCCCGTCAACCACAGCGGCGGCTTGCTGTGCGCGCCGGATGAAGCAAGCTGGCATGCGGCGCGGCAGGCGATCCTGTCGCCGAACCTTTCCTAACCCTCCTCCAGGCCCTGTGTCTGCCGCAGCATGAAATGACCGAAGGCCGAGGCGATCGGCTTGGCCGGATCGTCCTGCCAGGCCTGTGCCTCGAACGCGACGACGCGGCGGCCCTGCTTGACGATCGAGACCCGCGCGTGGCTGTCGAGCGCGCGGCCCGAGCGCAGATAGTTGATGGTGAGCCCGATCGGCTTCGGCCGCGCCTCGACGCCGAGCTCGCGCGTGACGCCGATGATCGCGGTGGTCTCGAGGAACGCGCCGGTGATGCCGCCATGGATCGCGGGCAGGATCGGATTGCCGATGATCTTGCGCGAGAACGGCATCACCAGCGTATCATCAGCGCCGATCTCGATGCCGAGGCAGCGCGCGAACGGGCTTTCGGCGAAGGGACCGGCCGGATCATCCGGCGCCTCGAGCGTCGGTAGCGCGGTGCCGATCACCGCTGTCCGATCCAGCAGCATGTTGGTGCGGTTGGCGTCGACCATGAAGCAGGCGGTTGCGGTGGCGACCGGATCGTCCTCGGTCTCCTGATAGGCAGTGGCGCGCACGAAGGCGATCAGCCGCGTGACGCGATAGCAGATCGCATGCGCCTTGATCTCGAGGCCCGGCGTCGCCGGCTTCTGGTAATCGATGCGCAGGTCGAGCGTCGCAATCGCGCGCGTCCCGTCGAGCGCGAGCTGCACGGCCATGCCGCAACTCTCGTCGAGCATCGCGGTGACGACGCCGCCATGCAGGACACCGGTCTCGCTGTCGCCGACGAACACCGGGCGATAAGGCAGGCTCGCCCAGGCCTCGCCGGGCGCGGCACGGTCGAGCCTCAGCCCGCTGATCGTGCCATAGGTCGAGCGACGCGCCTGGATCGCCTGCGTCAATTCATCGAAAGGAAAGGGTGTGTTTGGGTCGGACATGGCGTGGTTGTAGACCATGCGCGCGGCGGGGGCAAAAGAGGCTACGACAACAGCATATTTGGTGTCATCACCGGCGCATGCGGGTGATCCACTATTCCAGAGGTAGCTGTGCTTGAGCCGAGAAGGCGCGGCGTACTGGATCGCCCGGCCAAGCCGGGCGATGACACTGAGGATTGGGAGGCGGCTTGACCCGTCGAGCAAATCAGCGGCCGTGGCCGGCCACCATCTCGCTCGCTACCAGTTCAAGCCTTCCCGGACAGCCTCGCCGCGATGGCGCGATAGCCGCGCAGCCACATGTGGTCGAGATCGAGGTCCATCGGCAGCGGCTGCGAGGAGACGCGCGCGATCACCATTTCGCTCGCCGGATCGATGTAGATCCACTGGCCATGGATGCCGACCGCGGCGAACGGCGTCTCGCCGCGCTCGATCGTGTACCACTTGCTGCGGTAATTGCCGTTCGGGAACACCTTGGTCAGATCGCCGCGCGACCATGCCTCAGCGTTGCCACTATTCCTGATGTCGTCGATCCACCAGCTCGGCACCACCTGCCGGCCGTTGCTGACGCCGTGGTTGCGCATGGTCTCGCCGAACCGCGCGAGATCCCGCACCGTGGCGCAGATACCGCCGGCGACGCGCGCCGCGCCGCGGGAATCCACCGTGATGTAGGCGTCGTGTCCGGCGCCCATCGGCTGCCACAAATACTGCGAGAGGATCTTCGCATAGGAGATGCCACAGGCGCGCTCATAGACCCAGCCGAGCACGTCGGTGTTGGTCGAGACGTAATGAAAGGTGTGGCCGTGCGGCGTACCGTTCGGCCGCAGCGTGCGGAGATAGTCGCGCAGATTGGCCGGTGGGACGCTCGGATCCGGCGGCTCCCATCCGGTGGAGCGGCGGTAGTTGATGACGTCGCCGTCGCGCGCCATGTAATCCTCGTCGAAGCGGATGCCGACGCTCATGTCGAGCAGATGCCGCACCGCGCAGCCGCCGCCGTAGACCGATCCCTCCATCTCCGGAATGTAGCTGACGACGGGCGCGTCGGGATCGAGCTTGCCGTGATCGGCGAGGATGCCGCCGAGCGTGCCGGCGATCGATTTGGAGACCGAGAAGATCAGATGTTGCGTGTCCGGCGTCATGCCATGGGCATACCACTCCGACACCACCCGTCCGCGATGCGACACCACGATGCCGTCGGTATGGCTGCTGCGCAGCGCCTCCGCGACGGTGACCGTCTCGCCGCGCGGGCTCGCGAAACTGACGTCGTCGAGATATCCCGGCGCAAACGACAGCGCGGCCGGCTCGCCCGACCGCGCAATGTTGGCGGTGGGCAGCAACTCGCGCACGTTGCGGAACGCCCATTCGTTGAACGGATGCTGCCGCCAGTTGGCGAGCGTGACGAGTTCGTCAGCGGTCGGAGGAAAGGCGGCCATGATGCGACGCGAATTCATTCTTGATCCAGCAGTTTCATTGGAGTCCCGGAGAGGTTCCGTACGCGCCGCGCGACGCGCAATCAACCGGATGGTGGAGGCGCCGTCCGGGTTACTTTGGCGTAACCGTTTCAGGGCATGTGCGTTTCCGCCATTTGGCCCGCAATTTGCTTGACTAGGCGACGCGTCTGCCCCAGCGTGATCCGCAGTGCGGCGCGCAGACGTCCGTCATCGGGAAACATCCATCTGGAGACTTCGGGAGGGTAGGTCATGATTGCGCTTTTGGGCCGACCGGATCCGGCGACCACGCAGGCCATCCAGTTCGCGCGCGGCATCCTCGAGGGCTCGGCGACCGCGTTCTATGAGGTCGACGGCAATTTGAAGCTCAACCGCTTCGTGCTCTCCAGCAACGTCCCGCCTGATTTCCACGACCAGTACCTCGCCGGCATGAACCGGCTGGATCCGCTGCATCCGCGTTCTGCAAACAAGCAACCGATCGCACGGCTCAGCGTCGCGCTGGATCAATGTGCGTCGCAGGAGGCCGCGACCTACCGCGCCTTTGCCGGCCAATGCGGCGTTGCCGACATGATCGAGTTCTTCTTCCGCCGCAACGAGCGCATCGTCGCCGGCATGAGCGTGCTGTGGGCGCCGGGTTGCAGGATTCCCGACGGCAGCATGAACATCGCCGAGAAGATCCACGACTATCTCGAGTTCAACCTCACCAGCCGCCTGTCGCCCGCATCAGACGAGCCGGCGCGCTACGGCCTGACGTCGCGCGAGATGGAGGTCGTCGAGCTGCTGTGTTGCGGCCGGACCAATCGCGAGATCGGCGAGTGCCTCAACATCGGCCTTGCCACCGTGAAGACGCACCTGATCCACATCTTCGAGAAGCTCGGCGTCGAGACCCGCTCGGCCGTCGTCGCGCTGATGTCGCGGCCGCATTGAAGGCGGCGTCTCTACCAACGTCATTGCGAGCGAAGCGAAGCAATCCATAGTCCCGCAGCGGAAGCATGGATTGCTTCGTCGCTGGCGCTCCTCGCAATGACGGATGGAGTTTCCTCCGATCCACCGTTCGGTCGATTGCCGCAGCGTCCGTAGCCGTCCGACAGTCCCCTTGAGAGACCGGTGTCGTCCCCGACAATGTTGGCGAGCGGCGGCCGCTTGCCACATCGGGGGATACGACATGCGCGATTTCATGGCCATCGGCCGCTCGGTGGCGGTTGCGGAAAGAGCCATGGCCGCGACCTCGCATCCGCAGGCGACGCTGGCTGCGGTCGAGATGTTGAAGGCCGGTGGCAATGCGGTCGATGCGGCGATCGCGGCGGTCGCGGTGCAGGGCGTCGTCGAGCCGCAGATGACCGGGATAGGCGGCGATTGCTTCGCGCTCTATTCGCCGAAGGCCGGCGCGCCGGTCGCGCTGAACGGCTCGGGCCGCACGCCCTCAAGTACCGACATCGGCAAATATGCCAGCAGTGGCCAGCGCGACATCCCGCCGACGTCGCCGGAGGCGGTCACCGTGCCGGGTGCGATCGACGCCTGGTGCCGGCTGGTCCAGGACCACGGCAGCAAGTCGCTCGATGAGATCTTTCGGCCCGCGATCACGGCCGCCGAGCAGGGCTTCTGCGTCACGCCGCGCGTCGCCGAGGACTGGCGGCGATTCCGCGCGCGGATCGAGATCGACCCGCATGCGGCCGCGCAGTTCCTGCCCGGCGGTGCGGCGCCGGCGGTCGGCGACATCCGTGCGCAGCCGGCATTGGGCGGGACCTTGCGCAGGATTGCGCAGCACGGGCGCGACGCCTTCTACGCCGGCGAGGCCGCCGAGGAGATGGTCGGCATCCTCCGCAGGCTGGGCGGCGCGCACACGATGGATGATTTCGCCGCACAGACCTCGGACGAGGTGCGCCCGATCTCGGCGCGCTATCACGATCACGACGTGGTCGAATGTCCGCCGAACGGGCAGGGCCTGGCCGCGCTGATGATCCTGCGCACGCTGACAGGCTTCGACGTCGGCACGCTGTCGCAGGCTGATCGCATCCATCTGCTCGCGGAGGCGACCAAGGCCGCCTATCGCGCCCGCGATGCCTTCTTCTGCGATCCCGCAACCGGCAATATCGATCCGGCCGCCTTCCTCGCCGACGATTACATCGGACGCATTCGTGCCCGCATCGACATGGGCCGCGCCTCCGAACCCGCGGCGTGGGACGACATCGAGCACCGCGACACCGTCTACGTCACCGTGGTCGATCGCGATCTCAATGCGGTCTCGCTGATCAACTCGTTGTTCTATCCGTTCGGCAGCGGCATCTACGCTCCGAGATCAGGCATCCTGCTGCACAATCGGGGCTGGAGCTTTCGCGCCCGGCCCGGGCATCCCAACTCGCTCGGGCCGCGCAAGCGCCCGATGCACACCATCATCCCGGGCCTGTTGCGCAAGGACGGCAAGACCGTGATGTCGTTCGGCGTGATGGGCGGACATTACCAGGCCGCCGGTCATGCCAATCTGCTCTCGAACCTCTTCGACATGAGGATGGATATCCAGGCCGCGGCCGAGGCGCCGCGCTCCTTTGCCTTCGACGGCGTGCTGTCGCTGGAGACGACGATTGCGTCTGCGATCCGCGACGAGCTGCGCTCCCGCGGCCACGACGCACGCTTCTCCGAGGAGCCGATCGGGGGCTGCCAGGCGATCCAGATCGATCACGCGCGTGGCGTCCTGTTAGGTGCCTCCGACCACCGCAAGGACGGGCTCGCGCTGGGCTTCTAAATTGCCCTGGCGAAGCATCATCCACCGGACGGTGGATTGTCCGCCAACCGGACATGCCGAACCATTGGCCGAACATGCCGGTCTTCTGCGCAGCACCGCGGCGTGCGCGGGGCACTGCACGACTGGCGACGCGACACACCCAGCGGGACGTTTGATGCCTATGGACAAGACCTTCGCCGACACGGTGTTCCGCAACGGTCGGATCTACACCTCGAACCGCAAGCAGCCCTGGGCGACTTGGGCGGCGGTCAGGGCGGGGCGGTTCATCGCCGTGGGCGAGGAGCGCGACGTCGCGCCGCTGCTCGGCGAGCGCACGACTGTGGTCGATCTCGGCGGGCGGATGGCGATGCCGGGGATCGTCGACATCCACAACCACATCATGATGGGCGGGCAGGCGGATCTCTACGAGCTGCGCTTCGCGTCCAGCGACAGCGTCGCGAAGATCGCCGAGACCTTGCACAAGGCGGCGTCGCGCGCAGCACCGGGCGCCTGGATCGTCGGCGGCCAGTTCGGCAACAATCTCCTGGGTGAGATGAACACCACAGAGTCCTGCGCGCTGCTGGACGCGGCATGCCTCGGGCATCCGGTCGTGCTGCGCGACGACACCTATCACAACCGCTGGGCCAGCTCGGCGGCGCTGCGGCTTGCCGGCGTGCAGCCCGACACGCCTGATCCGACCGACGGCGAGATCGGCCGCGACCTCAAGACCGGCACGCTGACCGGGATCATGATCGAGGCCGCGTCGGGCCTGGTCGAACGGGCGCTGGCGGCCTCCGGCCACTACACCGCGGAGATGGACCGTGCTGCGGTGGCGCGCTCGATTTCGGTGTTGAACGCCTATGGCGTCACCGCCTTCATCGATGCCGCCAGCATGCAGCCGATCATGGCGGCGCTGAAGGGGCTCGACGACCGCGGCGAGCTGACCGCCTGGGCGGTATGCGCGATGCCGGTGGTCGAGCCGGGCTTCATGTTCGGCAAGGCAGGCGAAGAGCTGTTCGCGCTGCGCGAGACGTATCGCGGCGCCCATGTGAAGCCGGACTACGCAAAAGTGTTCCTCGACGGCGTGCCCGGCGCCAAGACCGCGGCGTTCCACGAGCCGTATCTGGCCGATCCCGTGCGCGGCTGCTGCTTCCGCGGCGCCACCATGCTGACCGTGCCGGAGCTGATCCGCTGGCTCGGCCGCTGCGAGAAGCTCGGGATCGCCGCAAAAATCCATTGCGCCGGTGATGCCGCGGTGACGCAGGCGCTCGACGCGATCGACGTGGTGCGCAGCTTCAACGGGGCGACCCACCTGGTGCACCAGATCGCGCATGCGAGCTACATCGCGCCTGGTGACATTCCGCGCTTTGCGGAGTTGGGCGTCGCGGCCGACCTTTCGCCGATCATCTGGTATCCGACGATCTTCCTCGAGGCGCACAAGGCCGCGATGGGTGAAGAGCGCGCGCAGCGCTTCTGGCCGAACAAGGATCTCAAGGAAGCCGGCGCGCTGATGGCCGGCGGCTCGGACTGGCCGGTGATCCCGATCCCCGATCCCTGGCAGGGCATCGAGGGCATGGTGACGCGCCAGAACCCGACCGGCGATTTCCCCGGCAAGTCGCTGTGGGCCGAGCAGGCGCTCGATCTTGCGACCGTGATCGACATCTACACCATCGACGCCGCGCGCGCGGCCGGCCTCAGCCAGATTGTCGGCTCGATCGAGGTTGGCAAGTCGGCCGACCTGATCGTGCTTGACCAGATGATCTTCGACGTCGCGGCGGACCGGCTCGCCGACACGAGGGTCGACATGACCTTCTTCGAGGGCCGCAAGGTGTACGAGCGGGCGTGATGGACGCAGTCGACCATATTCCGGTCACGGTGCTCACCGGTTTCCTCGGCAGCGGCAAGACCACGGTGCTGAACCACCTGCTGCGACAGCCGGAGATGAATGGCGTCGTCGCCATCATCAACGAGTTCGGCGAGGTGGCGCTCGATCATCTGCTGGTCGAAAGCAGCGAGGACCGCCTGGCGCTGCTCGACAATGGCTGCATCTGCTGCTCGGTGCGCGAGGATTTGATCGAGACGCTGGCCGACCTCGCGTCGCGTCGCGCCGCAGGCACGATCCCGCCGTTCCACCGCGTGCTGGTCGAGACCACCGGGCTCGCCGATCCCGTGCCGGTGCTGCACACGCTGATGACTGCACCCGACATCGTCGGCCGCTACCGGATCGATGGCGTGGTCGCGACGACGGATGCGGTCAACGGTGTGCATACGCTGGACGCATATGGCGAGGCAGTCAGGCAGATCGCGGTCGCCGACCGGCTGCTGGTGACCAAGACCGATCTGGTTTCCGACGGCGCGCTGGCGCAGCTCGAAGTGAAACTGGCGGCGATCAATCCGGTCGCGGTGCGTTGCCATGTTCGCAATGGCCGTGTCGATCCCGCCGCGGTGCTCGACGCCGGGCTGTTCGACCCCGCGGCGCGGTCGGCCGACGTCGTGCAATGGTTTGAGACCGCCGCCAAGGCTGCTGACGCGCCACGTGAACATGCGCATCACGATTGCGCGGGCGATCACTGTGATCACCACAGCCATCACGCCCACGACAGCGACGTGCAGTCCTACAGCCTGATCATCGACGAGCCGATCCAGGGCGATGCGTTTGCACGCTGGCTCGACTATGTGGCGGCGCTCAGAGGCGAGGACCTGCTGCGCTTCAAGGCGATCGTCAATGTGGCCGAGCAGCCCGACGCGCCGCTCGTGGTGCACGGCGTGCAGCATGTGTTTCATCCACCGATCAGCCTGGCCGGGTGGCCGTCGGACGACCGCCGGTCGCGGCTAGTCTTCATCGTGCGCGGCATTCCGCGGGACATCATCGAAAACACATTGTGCAAGTTCGCGGCGGTCAGCCGCGCAGCGATCCAGCGACCCGCGGCGTGACCTGCCGTCCGGCGATTTCATCATCTGTTGTTGAGGGAGAGGGACATGACTGAGAACGAGAAAGCCAATTCCGCCGGAAGGCTCAACCGGCGCACCTTGCTGAAGGCTGCCGGCGCCACCGGCCTCGCATCCGCCATGAACGTGCCGCTGGTCAACATCGCGCGCGCGGCGAGCAACACCATCAAGATCGGCTGGGTCGGGTGCCTTTCCGGCGTCCGCGCGCCGTTTGCCGAGCCGGATACCTGGATCCATGAGCGCATCAAGGCGCGCCTCAAGGACGGGCTCAAGATCGGCGGCAAGACCTGGCAGGTCGAGTTCGTGTTCAAGGACAACCAGTCGGACCCGAACCGCTCGTCGGTCGTCGCCAGTGAGCTGGTGCTGCGCGAAAAGTGCGACCTGATCCTGATCGAGGACGGCGACGCGCAGGCGCCGGTGCAGGAGCTGTCCGACGCCCGCGGCATCCCCTCGATCTCGACCATGGTGCCGTGGCAGGGCTGGATGTTCCCGCGCAAATCGACGCCGGACAAGGGCTTTCCCTACAGTTACCATTTCTTCTGGGGCGCCGACGACGTCGTGAAGAACTTCATGGGCATGTGGCAGTCGGTCGCGACCAACAAGAAGGTCGGCACGCTCTATATCGACAATCCCGCGGGCCAGGCGTTCTCTGACCCGAAGGTCGGTCTGCCCGGCGGCATCACGCAGGCCGGCTATCAGGAATTCTCGGCCGGCAAGTTCCAGATCGCGACTGACGACTTCACCAACCAGGTGTCGTCGTTCAAGAACAACGGCGTCGATATCGTCTCCGGCTTCACCTACGGCAATCACTGGGTGACGCTGTGGAACCAGGCGGCGCAGGCCGGCTTCAAGCCGCAGGTCTGCACCGTGGCGGCGGCCTTCCTGTTCCCGAGCGCGGTGAATGCGCTCGGCGACCGCGGCGACGGCATGTCGACCGAGGTGTGGTGGACGCCGGCCTATCCGTTCAAATCGTCGCTGACCGGGCAGAGCGCCGCAGAGCTTGCTGCGGAATGGGAGAAGACCACCGGCAAGCAATGGACCCAGCCGATCGGCTACGCCCATGCCTTGTGGGAGGTCGCGCTCGCCGCGTTGCAGAACAGCGATCCCAAGGACAAGAACTCGCTGCGTGATGCGATCGCGGGCCTCGACATGGAGACGGTGGTCGGGCCGGTGAAATTCAAGGGAACGCCGATCAAGAACGTCGCGGTGACCTCGCTGTCGGGCGGACAATGGCGCAAGACCAAGAGCGGCAAGTCGAAATACGAGCTCCTGATCGTCCACAACGGCACGGCGCCGTTCATCCCGAAGCAGGCCGACCTCGAGTTGCTCTCCAAGCTGAGCTGAGATGGCACCGCTGCTCTCCGTCACCGGCCTCTGCAAGCGCTTTGGCGAGATCGTCGTCGCCGACGGCGTCAGCTTCGAGCTGGCGCGCGGCGAGTGCCTCGGTGTGATCGGCCCGAACGGCGCCGGCAAGAGCTCGCTGCTCAACCTGATCGTCGGCCTGCTCACGGCCGACGCTGGCTCCATCAGGCTCGACGGCGAGGACATATCAGGCCTGCCGCCGCACCGTCGCGCGCGCAAGGGCCTCGGCCGCGCCTTCCAGATCCCGCAGCCGTTTCCGCATCTCTCGGTCTACGAGAATGCGCTGGTGGCGGCGTCCTACGGCGCCGGCCTGCATGGCGATGCGGCCTCGCGCTGGACGATGGAAGTGTTGCAGCGGACCGGGCTCGAGTCGAAGGCCGACAAGCTTGCCGGCGCGTTGCCGCTGATCGACCGCAAGCGGCTGGAATTCGCCAAGGCGCTGGCCTCGAAGCCGGCGCTGATCCTGCTTGACGAGATCGCGGCGGGACTGACCGAGCCCGAGGTCGAGCGTCTCGTCGCTGTGATCAAGACGGTCAAGGCCGATCATGCGATGATCTGGATCGAGCACATTCCGCACGCGCTGCGCGCGGTGTCGGACCGCATCCTGGTGCTGGATTTCGGCCGCAAGGTTCTCGAGGGCCCGCCGGCCGAGGTGATGGACAGCGCAATCGTGCGCGAAATCTATATGGGATTGAAGGCCGATGGCGTTGCTTGAGGTAAGCGGCCTGCAGATCTTCTACGGTGATCTCCAGGCCGTGTTCGACATGGATTTCAGCGTCGGCAACGGCGAGGCCGTGGCGCTGGTCGGCGCCAACGGTGCCGGCAAGTCGACCTTCCTGAAAGCGTTGGTCGGGCTGAACGAGCAGCGCTCCGGCGCGATCCATTTCGACGGCGTCGATATCTCGAAGATGCCGGCCGAAGAGGTGTCGCGGCTCGGCCTCATCATGGTGCCGGAGGGGCGGCTGTTGTTCGACTCGCTGACCATCGAGGAGAATCTCCTGATGGGCACGGTCAATCGGCGGAAAGGTAGCTGGACCCTGCGCCGTGTGTTCGACCTGTTTCCGATCCTGGAGGAACGGCGGCGGATGTTTCCGGGGCAGCTGTCCGGCGGCCAGCAGCAGATGGCCGCGATCGGCCGCGCGCTGATGTCGAACCCGCGGCTCCTGCTCTGCGACGAGATCTCGCTCGGGCTCGCGCCCGTCGTGGTCGCGCAGATCTATCAGTCGTTCGCCGACATCCGCCGCGAAGGCACCGCGGTCGTGATCGTGGAGCAGGACGTCAAGCGCGCGCTGGCGACGACGGAGCGGATCTACTGCCTGCTGAAGGGACGGGTGTCGCTGACCGGTCCGGCGAACGGGATGCAGCCCGAGCAACTGACGCATGCTTATTTCGGCAATTAGCCAACACGGACTGATGGGACATGATCTGGGTTGAGACATTGATCAATGGGGCGCTGCTCGGCGGGCTTTACGGCCTGCTCGGCATCGGGCTGGCGCTGGTGTTCGGCGTGATGCGCGTCGTCAATATCGCGCATGGCGAGTTCATGGTGCTGAGCGCATTCTGCGCGGTGCTGCTCGCCAACCTGTTTCCGTCGGTGCCGCCGCTGGTGATGCTGATCCCGGTGATCGCGCTGTCTTTTGTGGTCGGATGGCTCTACCAGGCGGTCATCGTCAACCGGGTGGTGACGTCACCCGATCCGCTGTCGCCGCTGCTGCTGACCTTCGGCGTCTCGGTGATCCTGCGCAATGTGATGGTCGAAATTTTCGGCGCCGACGTGCGCAGCCTCCAGGTCGGCGAGCTCTCGCGCGCCAGCCTCGAGATCGGCGGCCTGAACATCGGCATCATGCCGCTGCTCACGCTGGTGCTGGCCGCGCTGTTGTTCATGGCACTGCAGCTGATCCTGCGTCACACCGAGTTCGGGCGGATCGTGCGGGCGACCGCCGACCGCCGCGACATCGTCCGGCTGTCGGGTGTGAAGCCTGACCGGGTCTACAATTACGTGATGGGCCTGTCGCTGGCGCTCGGCGCGATCGGCGGCGTGCTCTTGGCGGTGCGTTCCAGCTTCACGCCATTCTCGGGGGCCGAGCGACTGTTGATCGCCTTCGAGGTGGTCGTCCTCGGCGGGCTCGGCTCGTTCTGGGGTGCGCTGCTCGGCGGCATCGCGCTCGGCATGGCGCAGCTGATCGGGCTGAAGATCGATCCCAATGCCGGATTGCTCTATGCGCATTTGCTGTTCTTCATCATGCTGCTGATCCGGCCGGCTGGCCTCGTCTCGAGCAGGGCGTGACGCCAATGCCTGCACGGACCATCCTCGTCCTCTCCGGCCTCGGTCTCGCCGCCATCGTGGCCGGCGCGCCCTTCGTGCTGAACGAGGGCATCCTGCGGCTTTTGACGGAATGCCTGCTGGTACTGACGATGGCGCAGATGTGGAACCTGCTCGCGGGCTATGCCGGGCTGGTGTCGCTCGGCCATCAGGTCTTCATCGCGTTCGGCGCCTATGCGCTGTTCCTGACCTCGGGCTGGCTCGAGGTCACGCCGATCTGGGTGTTGCCGGTGGCCCCGCTCGTCGCCGCCATCGTCGCTGCGGTCATCGCCATTCCGCTGTTCCGGCTGCGCGATGCGTATTTCTCGATCGCAATGTGGGTGTTCGCGGAGATCATCGGCGCCTTCACCATGAAGTCGCAGGCCGTCGGCGGGACCTCGGGGATGCCGCTGCCCACCAGCAAGCTGATCGATTTCGACTGGTTCGAGCCGACCATGTTCTGGCTGGCGGGAGCGCTCGCGCTCGGCACCATCACGGCCCTCTACAGGCTGATGATTTCGAGCTTCGGGCTCGGGTTGATGAGCGTGCGCGACAATGACCTCGCCGCGATGAGTGTTGGCGTCGATGTGCGACACAACCGATTCATTGCCTTCGTGCTCTCGGCCGCGGGCTGCGGCCTCGCCGGCGCGCTCAGCTTCATGGGCAATCTGTTCATCGCGCCGCTCGCGGCGTTCGACGTCAACTGGTCCGTCTACATGATGTTCATCGTCATCATCGGGGGGATCGGGACGCTGGAAGGCCCGATCCTCGGCGTCATCATCTTCTTCGGGCTGCGCGAGCTGATGACCGGGCCGCTGGGCCTTTCCGGCGGCTGGTATCTCGTCGGCCTCGGCGTCATTGCCGTTGTTGTGATGATGGTGGCGCCGCGCGGCCTCTGGCCGGCGCTGCGCGATCGCCTCGGCGTCCGACTGCTCGACGTGCAGCGCACGGCGCCGCGTCCGGCGGCTGCAACGGCGGCACCAGCGGTATCGGAACGGGCGGCAGGGTGAGCGCGGGCTTCACGCCGCCGTCTTTGCCTGTATGCTCGGCATGATCGGTTTTGAAGAGGAGGGCGCGGCATGGCTCCGATATCCCGGGGGTGCGGTTGGGTATTGACGGGGCTCGTCGTCGCGGCGCTGGCGGCGCCGTCCCACGCCGATCACCGGATGTGGCCGCAGGTCGCGGCGATGAATCCGATGGACGGGCTGACGTCCGACGAAATCCAGTCGGTCTCCATCGTGTTGCGCAATGCCGGCAAGTTCGACAGCACGACGCGCGTCGTCTCGATGACGATGGAGGAATCCCCCAAGGACGAGGTCCGGGCGTGGAAGCCGGGACATCCGTTCTCGCGGCGGGCGATCGCGACGCTGCTTGTCGACGGACATCTCTACCAGGCGCGGGTTGATCTCGCGAAACGGAGCCTGACCGGCTGGGACGAGGTCAAGGACAAGCAGGCTGCGTTGACCTTCGATGAATTGATGTCGGCCGGCGACCTGCCGAAGCAGGATCCACGCTGGATCGCAGCGATGGCCAAGCGCGGCATCACCGATTTCGGCAATGTGCTGTGCCTCCCGCTGACGGTCGGACCGGTCAGCGATCCCGCGTTGCAAGGGCATCGCCTGCTCAACGTTCCCTGCGTCGATACCTCGGGTGCAGGCAATAATCTCTGGGGCAAGCCGATCGAGAACCTGATGGCGCGGGTCGACCTCACGACCAAATCGGTGTTGTCGGTGGAGGATCTCGGTGTGGTACCGCCGCCGCCATCGACGCCGTCGCACGCCTACGCCGATTCAGGGAAATACCGCAAACCGCCGAAGCCGATCGAGATCGCAGCGCCGCAAGGCAGCAATGTGCGGGTCGAGGGCGGGCAGGTGCATTGGGACAATTGGTCGTTCCATGTCCGGCTCGAGCCGCGCCTCGGCGCTGTGCTGTCGCTGATCCGCTACGACGATCACGGCACGCAGCGCGACATCGCCTACCAGATCTCGGCGAGCGAGATGTTCGTGCCCTACATGGATCCGGACCAGACCTGGTCGTTTCGCGCCTATATGGACATTGGCGAATACGGCTTTGGCGTGCTCGCCAGCGAATTGCGGCCGGGCCTGGATTGCCCCGAGGGCGCCCATTTCCTCGACCTGACGATCTCGGACACCAAGGGCATGCCGGTCACCTCCAAGGGGGCGGTGTGCATTTTCGAGCGTCCGACCGGCGATCCGATCTGGCGCCACAGCGAGCTGCTCAACAATACGTCGGAGGTGCGGCCGAACAACGAGCTCGTGGTGCGGATGGCGCCTGTTGTCGGCAATTACGACTACCTCGTCGATTACGTGTTCGACCGCGCCGGCGATATCGATGTCAGACTCGGCGCCTACGGCATCGATGCCACCAAGGGCGTGGCGAGCCGGACCCTGAGCGATCCGACGGCGAAGCAGGACACGGCTTACGGCACCCTGGTCGACGAGCGGCTGCTTGCGGTCAACCATGATCACTACATGACGTTCCGGATCGACATGGACGTCGACGGCACCGCGAACCGCCTGGTCGAGGACCGCTTCAACGTGCGCCGGCTGGACAACGGACCGCGCAAGAGCCTCTGGCAGGTCGAAACAAAACCGGTCGAGACCGAGGGGCCGATCACGATGCCGCTGAACGCGGCGCAGTTCAGGGTCGAGAGCACGGACAAGACCAACAAGCAGGGCTATCACACCAGCTATCAGTTGATGCCTGGCCATTCCGACGTGTCGTTGCTTGCCAAGGACGAGCCGATCCAGCTGCGCGCCGGCTTCAGCGCCTACACGCTGTGGGCCTCGGCCTATACCGCGGACGAGAAATACGCGGCCGGGCTCTATCCGAACGAGAATGCCGAGGTCGATGGCCTGCCGAAATGGACGGCGGCGAAGCGCGGCATCGAGGACCACGATCTGGTGCTGTGGTACACGGTCGGCTTCCGCCACGTCCCGCGCGCCGAGGATTGGCCCGTGATGCCCGGCCTGTGGCACGGCTTCCGGCTGCGTCCGTTCAACTTCTTCGACCGCAACCCGGCGCTCGACGTGCCGCCCGCGGTCGAGGCCAAGGACACGAAATGATCGGCTGCCTGTCTCGCCTCGCTGCGACGGCCTGCGCGCTGTTGCCGCTGCTGGTGGTGCAGCCGGCGTCCGGCGAAGAGGCGTCATTGCTTTATCTGGACCATGCGGGCTGGGAGAAGCAATCATCGCCGGGCAAGATCGCGCTCGCGGCCGATTTCATGCGCATCTTCTGCGCCGACCAGACCATGTCGCCGGCCTCGCTTGCCGATTGCCTCGATCGGGACAAGGCCAATGACGCGATGTTTGAGCGCGCCATTGCCTGCGCGAGCGCGATCTCAGCCGGCCGCTGACAGGCCGGCGTCGATCCCTTCCGCAATCCTTGTCACGTCGGCTGCGGTGAGGATGAGGGGCGGCGACAGGATGATGGTGTTGCCGGAGACCCGCAGCATCACGCCGGCGTCGTAGGCGGCATCCGCAACCTTGGCCATCGTCTTCTTGTCGACCGCCTTCTTGCTGGCGCGGTCAGTGACCAGCTCGAGCGCGGCCATCAGCCCCTTGCTCCTGACGTCGCCCACGATCGTATGACGTGCCTTGAGCACTTCGAGCGCGGCGGCGAGATCCTTGCCGCGGGCGGCTGCGTTCTCGTCGAGCTTTAGCCGCCTTGTCTCCGCCAGCGCCGCAAGGCCCGCGGCACAGCCGACCGGATGGCCGGAATAGGTGTAGCCATGACCGATCGAACCGAAGGAACTCGTGTCGGCCTCGAAGGCCGCGGCAACCGTCTCGCCGATCAGCGTTGCGCCGAGCGGGAAGTAGCCCGAGGTGATGGCTTTCGCGATCGTCATCATGTCGGGCCGCACGCCCCACAGCCGCGAACCCGACCACGCGCCGGTGCGGCCGAACCCTGTGACGACCTCGTCTGCGATCATCAGGATGCCGTGACGGTCGCAGATCTCGCGCGCCTGCTTCATGAAACTGTCCGGCGGCACTATCACGCCGCCGGCGCCGAGCACCGGCTCCATGATGAAGGCGGCGATCGTGTCGGGACCCTGGAACACGATCTCGTCCTCCATCGCCGCCGCGCAGAGTTGTGCGAGCTTCGCCGGATCGGTTTCGTTGAAGGGATTGCGATAGGTCGAGGGCGCCGGGATGTGGAACACGCCCGGCAGCAGCGGTTCGTAGTTGCGGCGGAAATTGGCATTGCCGTTGACCGAGGCGCCGCCGAAATGGGTGCCGTGATAGCCCTTCTTCAGCGCCAGGAATTTGGTGCGGTCGGCCTGTCCCTTGATCTTCCAATATTGCCGCGCGAGCCGCAGCGCGGTCTCGACCGAGTCCGATCCGCCCGAGGTGAAGAAGGCGCGCACCATGCCTTCCGGCTTGAACCATTCGGTGAGCTCAAAGGCGAGTTCGATCGACGGGCCGGTCGAAGTGCCGCGGAAGCTGGAATAATACGGCAGCGCGCCGAGCTGGTCTGATATCGCCTGCTTGATCGGATCGCAGCTGTAGCCGAGATTGACGTTCCAGAGGCCGCCGACCGCATCCAGCACCGTCTTGCCGTCGATGTCGGTGACATGGACGCCTTCGGCCTTCATCACGATCCGCGGCGGCTGCGCCCGCATCTCGGCGGGATGTGCCATCGGATGCCAGATCGGCTTGGCGTTGTTCTCGAGGAGGAAGTTTCTGTCGCGCATGATGGCCTCTATCCGGATTAGTCCAGCTCCAGCCCGAAATGCCGCAAGGCTTCGCTGTAGGAGGCGGTGGGGTTCCTGACGTCGAACAGCACCGTGCGCATGTGGCAGGCGGCGGCGCCGACGATGTTGCGGCGCTGGTCGTCGACGAAGACGCAATCTTCCGCCTCAAGCCGCAGTTCATCGAGCACCTGCTGATAGGCGCGCGGATCGGGCTTCAGGATCCTGGTGTGCGTCGCGTCGACGATCGCGTCGAAACGGGCGAGCACGGGCAGGCGGGTGCGGAACTGAACGCCATAGAACAGGTCGAGCTCGTTGGAGAGGATCGCAAGCCTGTAGCCGGCATTGGACACGATGTTGATCGCGCGCATCGCCTCGGGCCGGATCACCGTTTCGGGATCGGCGCCGCGCGCACGCCTGACAAAAGTCTCCATGTCGGGCCAGTCCTCGCCGACCATGCGGCCGACCTCGCGACTGCGGGTCAGCCAATAGTCGCGCTCGGAGATCTCGCCGCGCTGCATCGCGCTCCACAGCGCATCGCTGTCGGGCGCGAACGGGCCGAGCCATTTCAGGGTGCAGGGGTCGAGCCCGAGCGCGCGCTCGGTCATGTCGTGGGTCTCGAACAGCGTCTTCGAGATGACCCCGCCGAAGTCGAGCACCAGCGCCTGGGCGAGCGCGCGGCTCACGCGGCGACCGTGGTCTGGCCGGCCGGGACGATGCCGGCCTCGACCCAGCGGTCGAAGATCCCAAGCACCGTCTCGTTGAACGCCGCACTGTTGATGTGATCCTTGATCTCGTGCAGCTCGACCGGCGCCGTGATCGCCGAGCGCATCGCATCGACGAAGGCGGCAAGACCCTCGGGATCGTGCAGCGCCTCGCCGGCGCGGTCCCATTGCTGGACGCCACCGGCGGGCAAAACGAAGGCGACCGGCGCCTTGGCTTGCGCCAGCTTGCCGGCGATCGCCACCGCGATCCGCCGGCGATCGACAGGCCGGGATGTCGCTGACGCCAGCAGCCGGTTGTGCGCGTGGAAGGGACGGTCTCCGAGGTCGCCGGGCACCGACAACCACGCCGGGAAATCCACCATGTCGACCGCGCCGGGGGCGACGATCTGCGGAATGCCGGCCTTACCGGCATTCTCCAGCCGATCCGCGCCGGAATTCACTACCGAGCCGGTGAGCTGATTGGCGACCTCCTGCAGGCTGAGATCGAGCACCGCGACAAAGCCGCGCTGGGCGGCGATCGATTCCATGGCGCGGCCGCCCATCCCCGTGGTGTGGAAGACCACGACCTCATAGCCGCGCCTCTCGAGCTGCGGCTTCAACTCGACCATGTAGCGCAGGCAGCTCTTGCCGAGCGATGTGATCGCGACCACCGGCCGCTGCTTGCGTGGCCGGATCGCGCTCTTCGCCGCACCGACGATCGCGCCGCAGGCCTGCGACAGCACCGCCGTGCAGGTGCCGTTGAGGCCGTAGAGGCCGCCGGCCCACAGGATCATCATCAAGTCGGCGGCGACGCGGTCGGGCGGGATCAGATGCGAGAACGCGACGGTCGAGACGATCAGCTTCGGCAGGCCGAGCGGCAGAGCCTGCGCGACGTCGAGCGCAAGGTCCGTTCCCATGGTGCCCCCGATCGCGATGACGCCGTCGATGGCCTCGCGTGCGGCGAGATCGCGCGCCAGATTGGCGGCGCCGATCGCCATCAGCGACATCGCCGAATTCTCGTCGCCGCTGGCGGCGATGTCCGCGATCGTGGTCTTGGCTGCCGCGGCCACCGCGTGCTTGTCATGATCCGGACGGTAGGGCGGATCGCCGAGCACGCTGATGTCCATCATGATCGCCCGGCCGCCGGCCTTGGCGATGCAGTCCTGCATGAACGTGAGTTCGTCGGCCTTGGTGTCGCCGGTTCCAATCAGGAGGATGCGGGGCTGCGTGATCTCTTGCATGACCTTGTGCGTGCTCGCGTCAGAGAAGGTGGACGTCATTTTCACCGAGCGGGCAGGGCGTTCGGCCATCGTGCGATCACGCTAGGAAAACCAGGGTCTCGGCAACATCCACCTATCGGTTGATTGAAGCCAACGCTTTGAATTGGCGAGGATTGCGCGGAACAGCGGCCCTGCCGGGACGCGCTCTGTCATCGTCGCAATCGGACCCATGCAGCAAGCCCAGATCGATCGGTTGAGGTCGTCAGCCATTCCGGCCCAACAGCTCTTCATCGGCGGACGAGCGACGCCCGCGATCGGCGAGGCGCGGCTCGACGTGGTGTCGCCGATCGACGGCCGCCTGCTGACGACGATTGCGGACGCCGATGGTGCCGACATCGACATCGCGGTGAGGCGCGCGCGGCTGGCATTCGAGCAAGGCAGCTGGTCGCGGGCGGCGCCGGCCCAGCGCAAGAAAATCCTGCTGCGATTTGCGGATTTGATCGAGCAGCATGCGCTCGAGATCGCGGTGCTCGGCGTCCGCGACAACGGCACCGAGATCGGCATGGCCTACAAGGCCGAGCCGCTGTCGGCGGCCACAACCATCCGCTACTATGCCGAGGCGATCGACAAGGTGTTTGGCGAGATCGCGCCGACCTCGCCCGACGTGCTCGGCCTCGTGCATCGCGAGCCGCTTGGCGTCGTCGGCGTGATCGTGCCGTGGAATTTCCCGCTGATGATCGGGGCGTGGAAGATCGGGCCTGCGCTCGCTGCCGGAAACTCGGTCGTGGTCAAGCCGCCGGAGATCGCCTCACTCACGCTGCTGCGGCTCGCGGAGCTCGCGAGCGAGGCCGGGCTGCCGGACGGCGTGCTCAATGTCGTGACCGGCCGCGGCGCTTCCGCCGGCGAGGCGCTGGCGCTGCATATGGATGTCGACGTGCTCGCCTTCACCGGGTCAGGTGTGGTCGGGCGCCGCCTGCTGGAATGCTCGGCGCGTTCGAACCTCAAACGCGTCCATCTCGAGCTTGGCGGCAAGTCGCCCAACATCGTGTTTGCCGATGTGGCCGACATCAAGCAGGCCGCGAAGGTGTCGGCCAACGGCATCTTCCGCAACTCCGGTCAGGTCTGCGTTGCAGGTTCACGATTGCTCGTGCAGTCATCGATTTCCGAGCGCTTTGTGGACGAACTGCTCGAAGCGACCGCAAAACTTCGGGTCGGGGACCCACTCGACCTGACCTCCGATATCGGCGCGATCTCGAGCCGAATGCAGTTGCGCAAGAATCTCGACGCGGTCGCCCGCGCCGAGGAGCAAGGCGCGAAACGCTTGACCGGCGGCGAGCAGATCCGTTCCGAGAGCGGCGGCAATTTCATGTCGCCGGCGATCTTCGCCGGCGTGACGCCAGGGATGGAGCTGTGGCGCGAGGAGGTGTTCGGCCCGGTGCTCGCCGTTATCAGCTTCGACAGCGAGGCGGACGCGATCGCGCTTGCAAACGCGACGCCCTATGGTCTTGCCTCCGCGGTCTGGACCGGGCATCTCGCGACCGCGCATCGCATGGTGCGCGCGATCCATGCCGGCGTCGTGCACGTCAACACCTATGGCGGCGCCGACATCACCGTGCCGCTCGGCGGCTTCAAGCAATCCGGCTTCGGACGCGACAAGTCGCTGCACGCGCTCGACGCCTATACCGACCTCAAGACCGCCTGGATCGCGCTATGACATCTGCAACAGCCGAGCGCGCCGGCGTTCTCAGCAAAATGATCGATGTCGAGCAGGAACGTTTCCGAGCCTTGCATCCGCGCGCGGCCGCGGCGTGGCAGCAGGGCAGGCAGCACTTCCTCTACGGCGGTCCGTCGCACTGGATGCGGCGCTGGGCCGGGGGTTTCCCGATCTATGTCGATGAGGCCAATGGCGCCCACATCCGCGATATCGACGGGCGCGACTACATCGATTTCTGCCTCGGCGATACCGGCGGCATGTGCGGCCACGCGCCGGAGGCGGTGACGGAAGCAGCAACGCGCCAGCTCAAGCGCGGCGCGACCATGATGCTGCCGACCGAGGACAGTCTCTGGGTCGGAGCCGAGCTGTCGCGACGTTTCGGGCCAAAATACTGGACGCTGACGACGTCGGCGACCGATGCCAACCGCGCCGCGATCCGGATCGCGCGCATGATCACCGGCCGGGCCAGGGTGCTGGTATTCTCCGGCTGCTATCACGGCGGCGTCGAGGAGGCGCATGTCGAGATCCGCGACGGCCGTGTCGGCCTGCGCAACATGATCCATCCCAACGGCATCGATCATGACGCCGTGAGCCGGGTCGTTGAATTCAACGATGTCGCCGGGCTCGAAGCGGCGCTCGCCGAGGGCGATGTCGCCTGCGTGCTGACCGAGCCGCTGATGACGAATTTCGGCATGATCCCGGTCGATCCCGGCTTCCACCAGGCGCTGCGCGAGCTGACCCGCCGCGCCGGCACGGTGCTGATCATCGACGAGACGCATACGCTGTCCTGCGGGCCCGGCGGCTACTCGCAACTGCACGGGCTCGAGCCCGATATCTTCGTCGCCGGTAAGGCGATCGCCGGCGGCATTCCCGCTGGTGTGTTCGGCCTGAGCCACGAGATTGCGGAGCGCCTCTGGAAAATCGTGCCGCATGTCAATCCACGCGAGCGGCAATCCGCGCATCTCGGCTTCGGCGGCACGCTGGCCGGCAACGCGCTGACGGTCGCGACCATGCGCGCGGTGCTGGAGAAGGTGCTGACATCAGAGAACTACCAGCACATGATCGCGACCGCGACGCAACTCGCATCTGAGACCCGCGACCTGATCGCGGCCAACCATCTGCCGTGGCATGTCACCCAGATCGGCGCCCGCGCCGAGATCATGTTCATGCCGAAACCGCCGCGCCGCGGCGCCGACGTGATCGCGGGACGCCAGGGCGATCTCGAAACCCTTCTGCACGCCTTCTACATGAACGAGGGCATCCTGGTGACGCCGTTCCACACCATGCTGTTGATGTGCCCGGCGACCTCGGCGCACGACGTCGAGAAGCATACCGCGGTGTTTGCGCAATTCATCGATCTGCTGCGGCGGGCCGGAGTGAGCTGATGCAGGCGCCACCGTTCAATCTCGCGGGAAGGGTTGCCCTCGTCACCGGAGGGGGCAGGGGTATCGGCGCGGCCATCGTAACGCGCCTCGCGCAGGCCGGCGCGAGCGTTGTGATCGCCAACCGGACGCCTGACGTCGCCGAAGCGCTGGCGCGCGAACTGGCGACCGATGGACTGAACGCGCATTGCGCGCCCTTCGACAAGCTCGACAGGGCCAGCCTTCGCATCCTCGTCGACGGCGTCGCCACGCAGCATGGCCGGCTCGACATGGTCGTGCACAACGCGGGCGGCTGCCCGTGGTCGTCGCTGGAGGACCTCGACGAGGCGAAGCTGGAAGAAGCGCTGGCGCTGAACCTCACGGCCTGCTTCTGGCTCGCGCAGGCCGCGATCCCGCATATGCGTTCCAACGCGTTCGGACGCATCCTGGTGACCTCGTCGGTCTCGGGGCGGGTCGCGATGGGCGGTGGCGCGCATTACTCGGCGGCCAAGGCCGGCGTCAACGCCTTCATTCGCGGCGCCGCCTTCGAACTGGCGCGCGACGGCATCACGGTGAACGGCGTCGAGGCCGGCTTCATCGAGAAGCCCGGCCGCGGCACCATGAGCCAGCCTGCGAACAAGGCGAAGCTCGAGCGCTTCATCCCGGTCGGCCATATGGGCGACGCGGACGATATCGCCTGCGCGATGCTTTATCTCGCCTCCGCCGAGGCCAAATATGTCACCGGGCAAACCATCGTCGTCGACGGCGGGTCGACTTTGCCGGAGACCGGATTTGCCGTCGAACGGCAATGGGGGCTCTGAGATGCCGCGGCTCGACGGCAAGACGGCGCTGGTGACGGGCGCGGCCACCGGGATCGGCCGCGCCACCGCGCTGCTGCTGGCGCAGCATGGCGCTGATGTCGTGCTGTTCGGTCTTGGCGAAGCCGAGCTTGACGCGGCCGCGGCTGAGGCCGGCGGGCGTGCAGTCCTCGGTGACGTCACGCAGCCGGCGGATATTGCCAAAGCCATTGCGGCCTGCGGCGAGCGGCTCGACATCGTCGTCAATGCCGCCGGGCTGATCATTCCCGACCAGCCTTCGACCGTCTCCGACGAGGTCTGGGCCAGGACGATCGATGTCAACCTGACCGGAACCATGCGGGTCTGTCGTGCAGCCTTGCCGCTGCTGCGACAGCGCGGCGGCGCTATCGCGAACATCGCCTCGGTTGCCGCATTCAACGCCAGCCCGGACAGCGCGAGCTATGCGGTGAGCAAGGCGGCCGTGGTCGCCTACACGCGCTCGCTCGCCTACGCGCATGGCGCTGACGGCATCCGCGCCAATGCGGTGGCGCCGGGCTGGGTGCGGACGCCGATGAGCGCCGAAGAAATGCGCCTGCTCGCCGAGCAGAACGGCACCACGGCGGACGCCGAATTCCAGGCGGTCGAGCGGCGCATCGCGCTGGGCCGGATGGCCGATCCGTCGGAGATCGCCGCCTGCTGCCTGTTCCTCGTCTCGGACGAGGCATCGTTCGTGACCGGTGCCGTGCTCGTCGCCGACGGCGGCGGCCGCGCGCCGACACAAAACCGCGCGGTGTAGCGCCGGAACGGCGTCCGGGCTCTGTTTCTCCTGATCCCTGACAGGCGCGCTGCACATCCGCGCGCATTGCCACGTGTTGCGCTGCTCACATCCGGCAATCCACGTCAGCGAAACCCTGCAACCGGCGCTCACCGACCACGATCTCCCATTGACAGGGTGGCTATTCTGATAGAATTATAACATGACAAGTTGCGATAATAACAAAATGTCACCATCGTAGCAGCGATGGGCGGAGCGGGAGGAGATCGTGGAGCCGTCTGGTCCGGTTGCAGCACAGCCTCGGCCGCCGACGCCGCTCGTGATGGTCAGCGCCATCAGCAAGAGCTTTGGCGGCGTGCGGGCGTTGCGCGACGTGAACCTCGAGGTCCGCGCCGGCGAAGTGCACGCGCTGCTCGGCGAGAACGGCGCCGGCAAATCCACGCTGATCAAGATCCTCAGCGGCGTTCACGCCTTCGACAGCGGCGCGATCGAGATCGCAGGCCAGCCGGTGGCGTTCGACAGCCCGGCGAAGTCGCGCGAGGCGGGGATCGCCGTCGTCTACCAGGATTTGAGTCTCGTTGAATCGCTCAGCGTCGGCGACAATCTGATGCTCGGCCGCGAGCCGCTGGCTCACTTCGGCTTCGTCAGGAAGCGCGCGCTGATGGCGCAGGCCGCCGCGATGCTGACGCAACTCGGCATTCCCCTCGACATCAAGGCGACCGTCGGCTCGCTGCCGTTCGCCTACCGTCAGATGACCGAGATCGCGAAAGCGCTGATGGGCGAGGTGCGGCTCTTGATCCTCGACGAGCCGACCTCGTCGCTGACCTCAGACGAGGTCCGCATCCTGTTCGACGCGATCGGCAAGGTCACGCGCCGCGGCGTCGGCGTGATCTATGTGACGCACCGGCTCAACGAAGTGTTCGAGATCTCCCAACGTGTCACGGTGCTGCGCGACGGAGTCAATGCCGGAACATTCGTCACACCAGAGACCGACATGAAGCGGCTGGTCAACGCGATCGTCGGCAGCGATCGGTTGGCGCTGCCGCGGGCCGAGCCGCAAGCCGGGCGTGCTGTCGATCCAGCGCCGGTGCTGACGCTGTCAAACGTCTCCAACGACCGGCTGCGCGCGGTCGATCTCTCCCTGCTGAAGGGCGAGATCCATGGCCTTGCCGGATTGATCGGCAGCGGACGCACCGAGATCCTCGAGACCATCTTCGGCCTGCGGCCGGTCGAGGGCGGCGCGATCGAGATCGATGGACGGCCGTGGCTGCCAAAGAGCGCGGCCGACGCGATCGACCGCGGCATCGCGCTGGTGCCGGAGGATCGTCACGTGCAGGGCCTCGTGCTCGACCATTCGATCGAGCGCAACGTCACGCTGTCGCGGCTGCCCTATTTCTCGCGCTGGGGCTGGATGCAGCAACGCGCTGCGGCCAGGCGCGCGGAATCCGCGGTTCGCAGGCTCGCGGTGAAGGCGGAGGGCGCATCGAGCCTGGTCAGGACGCTGTCCGGCGGCAACCAGCAGAAGGTCGTGTTCGGCAAATGGAATGACCCGCGGCCGCGCGTGCTGCTCTTGGACGAGCCCACCGTCGGCGTCGATGTCGGCGCGCGCGAGGAGATCTACGGCGTCATCCGCCAGGCCGTCCGCGACGGCAGCGGCGTTCTCGTCGTCTCGTCGGATCTCGTCGAGCTGATCGCGCTCTGCGACCGCATCTCGGTGATCGTGAACGGCCGCATCGCAAGGACGCTGGTGCGCGGCGAGATCGATGACGCGGAAGAGCTGCATCATCTGCTTCAGTTGTATCAGGCCTCCGGGCAGGACACCGCGAAAGGCGCACCGCAAGAGTTGCCAGCATGACCGAATTGACCGCGCCCCAAGTCGTCGCCGCGCCGACGCGTTCCGACCGCCGCCGCAAGCTGTTGCAGAACCTGCTTCGCGGCGAGCGGCCCTACATGCTCTATATCGCCTTCGTGATCCTGCTCGTGGTGTTCAGCCTGTCGTCGCCCTGGTTCCTGTCGGTGGACAATTTCCTGAACATCGGCCGGCAGACCACGCTGGTGTCGATCGTCGCGGTTGGCATGACCTTCATCATCATCGCACGCCAGATCGATCTCTCGGTCGCGTCGACCTTGGCGCTGTCGGGCATGGCGGCGGCGCTGGCGATGAGCCAGATCAACAATAGCTGGGTTGTCGGCGCGGTGGCCGGGCTCGGCACCGGCGCGCTGGTCGGGTTGCTCAACGGCATCCTGACCACGCAGCTCTCGATCCCGTCCTTCCTGGTGACGCTCGGTACGCTCTCCATGGCGCGGGGACTGGCGATGATGGTCACCAACACCAAGCCTGTGATCATCACCAACGAGACATATTTCGCGATCTTCGGCGAGGGTACCTTCCTCGGCATGCCGGTGCCGATCGCCTGGACGCTTGCGGCGATGATCGTCGGCATCCTGCTGTTGCACTACAACGTATTCGGACGGCGGATCTATGCGGTCGGCGGCAATCCGACCGCCGCGCTCTATTCCGGCATCAACACCAAATGGGTGACGACGGCGGCCTTCGTGCTGACCGGCACGCTGGCGGGCCTTGCGGCGCTCGTGCTGTCGGCGCGCTCGCATGCGGCGCGGCCCGATGTCGTGCAGGGCATGGAGCTCGACGTCATCGCGGCCGTCATCCTCGGCGGCTGCAGCCTATTCGGCGGGCGCGGCTACATCCTGGGGACGCTGTTCGGCAGCCTGATCATCGGCACGCTCAACAACGGTCTGGTGCTGCTCGGCGTCAGCTCGCCGATGCAACTCGTGATCAAGGGCGCGATCATCGTTGCCGCGGTCGCCTTCACCAAACGCTGATCTATGCGGGCAAGGTCGCCGGCCCTTCGCAATCGGTGGCCACAACGGGAGGAGACCAACAATGAAGCCAATCTTGCGACAAAGCCTGCCGCTGACCGCGTTGATCGCGGCGACAGCGATCTCGATCGCGCCAGCGGCCCGCGCCGAAGTGCCGGCGACCTGCGTCAAGGGCGTCGATCTCGCAACGCTCGCGCCGAAGTCGATCGTCGGCCAGGGCCCGCACGGTGAGAAGGCCGCATCGCCCGAGGTGCTGGCGCTGTCGGACGCCGACGCCGCCAAGATCAAGGACAAGCATTTCAAGGTCGGCATCTCGATGCAGACCGTGAACCTCGACTGGTCGCAGCTCCAGATTGCGGGCATCACCGATACGCTGAAGAAGTACGGCGTGACCGTGACCGGCGTCGCGTCGGCCGAATATCAGGTCGACAAGCAGATCGCCGACATCGAGAACACCATCCAGCAGCATCCGGACGGCATCATCTCGATCCCGGTCGATTTCACCGCGACCGCGCCGACCTACAAGAAGATCGCCCAGGCCGGCATCAAACTCGTCTTGATGGACAGCATTCCGACCGGCCTGAAGCACCCCGAGGAATATGCCACGATGGTCTCTGCCGATAGCCAGGGCAACGGCCGGATCGCGGCGCAGATCCTGGCCTCCTGCGTCGCGCAGGGCGGCACCATCGGCCTCGTCAATTTCGGCGTCGATTATTTCAGCACCAACGAGCGCACCAAGGGCGTTCGCGAGTGGATGAAGGCCAACCGGCCCGATATCAAGATGAAGCAGGTCGACTTCACCGATCCGCCCAAGGTCTCGCAGATCGCCGGCGACTTCCTCACCGGCAATCCGGATATCAAGGGACTGTTCGCGGTGTGGGATCAGCCGGCGCTCGACACCTTGAGCTCGATGCGCGCCCAGGGCATCGACATCCCCGTCACCACCGTCGATCTCGGCCTGCAATCGGCGATCGAGATCGCCAAGGGCGGTCCCCTGAAGGCCACCGGCTCGCAGCGTCCCTACGACCAGGGCGTCGCGGAAGCGATGGCGATGATGAATGCGCTCCTGGGCAAGGAAACCCCGGGCTGGATCGGCGTGCAGTCGCTGCCGGTGACGCAGTCGAACGTGCTGGAGTCCTACAAGACCGTGTTCAAGAAGGAGCCGCCGGCGGAACTGGCAGATGCCTGTAACAAGGCGAAGCCGGCCTGCAACTAAGCGCTCTACTCCGATGCGCGCACTCCTTCAGTTGCGCGCATCGTGAGCACACCTGATCCGGGCGAGCCAGCCCCCGTCCGGATCAGGTTGCGCTCGCGACGTATTCGACGGGAAGGCTGCGGAAGTGCTTGCGCATCTCCGACGGCACGGAGCCGCCGACGATGATCCGCGAGAATGCGCCGACATCGGAGAAGAACGCCGGCTTCAGGCTGCCGAGCTTGCTGGCATCGACCACCAGGATGCTTTCCATCGCGGTGGCAACCACTGCCTGCTTGACGGCGACCTCGTGAAAATTCGAGCAGCTTGCGCCGCGGGTCCAGTGCAGGCCGCCGGCCGAGATGAAGGCCTTGTTGACCCCGAGCCGCCGCAAGTAGGACAGCCCGTCATCCGACGAGAACGACTGCGAAGACGGATGGTAGAGGCCGCCCATCAGCATCACCTGCGTCGCCGGCCGCCGCGTCACGATCGATGCGACGTTGAGCGAGTAGCAGATCACCGAGAGCGGCATGTCTTCGGGCAGGCACTCCGCCAGCGACTGCATCGTGGTGCCGCAGTCGATGAAGATGGTGTCGCCCTGCTTGATCGAGGCGGCGGCGGACCGGCAGGCGAGGCGCTTGTCCTGCGTGTGCTGGTCAATCTCCTGCTCGAGCGTGTATTTGAGCCCGGTCGGTGACGCCGCGTTGACGACGTAGCCGCCGAGCAGGGCCAGCGTCTCGCCTTCAGGACCGGCAAGGTCGCGCCGCACCGTCATCTCCGACACCTTGAGCAGCTCGGCGGCATCCTTCAGGTGCAGCGCGCCGCTGCTCTCGACGGCACGACGCAGCCGCTGCAGTCGCTGCACGCGGGTCTCGCTGGGTCGTGCGTTCGGTGTGTCAGCCATTTTCATCGCCGAGCCTGCTTATCCGGTTGACAATGATCTTACAATGTTGTGAGTTTAGCAACGGCAAGATGTTACAATAATAACATTAGGTCCGACGGCGCGCTCCGGCGGGCACGGTGTGGGAGGATCGCATGTTGCAATCGACGCATTCAATTTATCTGCCGCTTCAGCCGATTCGCTAGCGCGCACGGCGTAGCGATGGCGCAGAGCGTCTTGATGCACAATCCATCCCCGGTGCCGGCGCAGCCTCACATGCGCGGCGAGAGCAATGCCCATTCCATCGCGCGCAACAGCGGTCGCGCGCTCGAGATGGATTGGGTCGACGAGATCAGGATCAACCTGTCGGCCGCCGAGCGCCGCGTCGCGAGCCTGCCGGGCCGGCGCACCGTGAAGAAGGACGCGCAGGCGGCGTGGCTACTCAAGGCCATCACCTGCATCGACCTGACGACGCTGAACGGCGACGATACCGCCGAGCGGGTGAAGCGGCTCTGCGCCAAGGCGAGGGCGCCGGTGCGAAGCGACCTGCTCGAGGCGCTCGGCTTTGCCGGGCGCGATCTGCACACCGGCGCGGTCTGCGTCTATCACCGTTTCGTTGCGACCGCGGTCGAGGCGCTCGATGGGTATGACATCCCGGTCGCCGCCGTCTCGACCGGATTTCCGGCCGGCCTGGTGCCGCATGATTTGAAGCTCAAGGAGATCGAAGCCTCCGTGCGGGATGGTGCGCAGGAGATCGACATCGTCATCACCCGCGAGCACGTGCTGACCGGCGACTGGCGCGCGCTCTACGCCGAGGTCAGGGATTTTCGCGCGGCTTGCGGCAGCGCGCATCTGAAGACGATTCTTGCGACCGGCGATCTCAAGACGCTGCGCAATGTCGCCAAGGCCTCGATGGTCTGCATGATGGCCGGCGCCGATTTCATCAAGACCTCGACCGGCAAGGAGGGCGTCAACGCGACGTTGCCGGTGACGCTGGCGATGCTGCGGATGATCCGGGTGTATCAGGAGCGCAGCGGCTACAAGATCGGCTTCAAGCCGGCCGGCGGAATCTCGACCGCGAAGGACGTGCTCAACTATCAGTTCCTGATGAAGGAGGAGCTCGGACGCGACTGGCTCGAGCCGGATCTGTTCCGGATCGGTGCCTCCAGCCTGCTCGCCGATATCGAGCGCCAGCTCGAGCATCACGTCACCGGCCGCTACTCGGCCTTCAACCGTCATCCCGTGGGCTGAGCATGAGCGTCGCACACTATTTCGAGACCATGGAGTATGGTCCGGCTCCCGAGGCGGATGGCGAGGCGCGCGCCTGGCTGGAGCGGCACGAGGCGACATTCGGGCATTTCATCGCCGGCAAATTCGCAACCCCGCACGCCGGCAAGCACCTGTCGACGATCGAGCCGGCCACCGGCAAGGCACTGGCGAAGATCGCGCAGGGCGCTGCCGCCGATGTCGAGTCCGCCGTCGGTGCCGCGCGCACGGCGCAGCCGCTGTGGGCCAAGCTCGGCGGCCACGGCCGCGCCCGCCATCTCTATGCGCTGGCGCGGATGCTGCAGCGTCACGCCCGGCTGTTCGCCGTGCTGGAAGCGATCGACAACGGCAAGCCGATCCGCGAAACCCGCGATCTCGACGTGCCGCTCGCCGCGCGTCATTTCCTGTATCACGCCGGCTGGGCGCAATTGCAGGACCGCGAATTCGCCGATCAGGTGCCGATCGGCGTGATCGGCCAGATCATCCCGTGGAATTTCCCGCTGTTGATGCTGGCCTGGAAGATCGCGCCGGCGCTGGCCGCGGGCAACACGGTGGTGCTGAAGCCGGCGGAATTCACCTCGCTCACGGCGCTATTGTTTGCGGAGCTTGCGGCGGAAGCCGGCCTGCCGCCCGGTGTGCTCAACGTCGTCACCGGCGATGGCACGACCGGCGCGCTGCTGGTCGAGAATCCCGATGTCGACAAGATCGCCTTCACCGGATCGACCGAGGTCGGCCGGCTGATCCGGCAGACGACCGCAGGGACCGGCAAGTCGCTGACGCTCGAGCTCGGCGGCAAGTCGCCGTTCATCGTGTTCGACGACGCCGACATCGACGGCGCGATCGAAGGCGTGGTCGATGCGATCTGGTTCAACCAGGGCCAGGTCTGCTGCGCCGGATCGCGGCTGCTTTTGCAGGAGGGCATCGCGGAGACCTTCCGCAGGCGGCTGATCCGCCGCATGGAGACGCTGCGCGTTGGTCCGCCGCTCGACAAGGCGATCGACATGGGCGCGGTGGTCGCGCCCGTGCAACTCGAGCGCATCAAGGCGCTGGTCGAGACCGGGGTGAGGGAGGGGGCCGAGAAATACCAGGCGCCGGGCGCGATCCCATCGGAAGGCTATTTCTATCCGCCGACCCTGCTCTGGAATGTGCACCCGTCATCGACGGTGGCGATCGAGGAGATTTTTGGCCCGGTGCTGGTGGCGATGACGTTCCGCACGCCCGACGAGGCCGTGATGCTCGCCAACAATACGCGCTACGGCCTTGCCGCCAGCGTCTGGAGCGAGACGATCGGGCTGGCGCTCGATATCGCGCCAAAACTCCTGGCTGGCGTGGTCTGGGTCAACGCCACCAATCTGTTCGATGCCAGCGTCGGGTTCGGCGGCTACCGCGAGTCCGGGTTCGGCCGCGAGGGCGGCCGCGAAGGCATGTACGAATATCTCAAGCCCAAGGCTTGGAGCGGACGTAAAGCCCGCGCCAAGGTGACGCTGCCGCCGACATCATCCGACAGCGCCGGGTTCGGCGTGCCGTCGATCGACCGGACCGCAAAACTGTTCGTGGGCGGCAAGCAGGTGCGTCCCGACGGCAATTATTCGCGCGCCGTGCTGTCGCCAAAGGGCAAACACCTCGGCGAGGTCGGCGAGGGCAACCGCAAGGACATCCGCAACGCAGTTGCTGCGGCGCGTTCGGCCGAAGCGTGGGCGAAGGCGACGGCGCATAATCGTGCCCAAATCCTCTACTACCTTGCCGAGAACCTGTCGGCGCGCGGGGACGAGTTGGCGCGGCGGATCGGCGACATGACCGGGGTCTCGGCCGCCAAGGCGCGCGCCGAGGTCGACGCCGGCATCGAGCGGCTGTTCAGCTATGGGGCCTGGGCCGACAAATTCGAGGGAAGCATCCACGCGCCGCCGCTGCGCGGCGTTGCGCTCGCCATGCATGAGCCGATCGGCGTGGTCGGCGTGGCCTGCCCGGACGAGGCGCCGCTGCTCGGCTTCATCAGCCTGGTGGCGCCGTTGATCGCGATGGGCAACCGGGTGGTGGCGATACCGAGCGAAAATCATCCGCTCGCCGCGACCGATTTCTATCAGGTCCTGGAGACGTCTGACGTGCCGGCCGGCGTGGTCAATATCGTCACCGGCGACCGTGAGGCGCTGGCGAAGGTCCTCGCCGAGCATGATGACGTCGACGCGCTCTGGGTGTTCGGGTCCGAGCAGGCGTCGGCAGCGGCGGAACGGTTGTCGGTCGGCAATCTCAAGCGCACGCTGGTTGACCACGGCCTCGCGCTCGATTGGTACAACAAGGCGGCGAGCGAAGGCCCGATCCTGCTGCGCCATGCGGTGCAGGTGAAGAACATCTGGATTCCCTATGGAGACTAGAACAGAAGTCACCTTGCGGTGATACGAATGGGGGATCCGGACCGTCAGAGTTCGGGCGATTTGGAATACAAGGGAGGGACGCAACATGCTCAAGAGCATCAATCCGCTGCTGAATGCCGACGTGCTTTATGCCCTGCGGGCGATGGGGCACGGCGATCGCCTGGTGGTGTGCGATACCAATTTTCCGGCCGACTCGATCGCGCGGCAGACCGCGCTCGGCGATCTGCTGCGCATCGACAATGTCAGCGCGGCGAAGGCGGTCGAGGCCATTCTCTCGGTGCTGCCGCTCGACACCTTCATCGACGATGCCGCCATCCGCATGGAGATCGTCGGCCAGCCGCAGGAAGTGCCGCCGGTGCAGCGCGAGGTGCAGGCCGCGATCGATCGCGCCGAAGGACGATCCTGGCCCTTGGTCGGCGTCGAGCGCCATGCCTTCTACGAAAAGGCGAAGGGTGCCTATTGCGTGATCGCGACCGGCGAGCGTCGCTTCTACGGCTGCTTCATCTTCAGCAAGGGCGTCATCGCGCCTGACGGAGAGTGACGAGATGAGCAGCAATGGCGTCGCCGTCCTCGGCGTCTTCGTCGTCGACCTGGCCTTCCGCGCCGGCAACATGCCCGCGATCGGCGAGACGATCGCCGGCTCCGGCTTCGCCATGGGCCCCGGCGGCAAGGGGTCGAACCAGGCCGTCGCCGCGGCACGTGCGGGGGCCGGGGTGACCTTCATCTCCCGGATCGGCAGCGACGCCTTCGGCGAGCTTGCGCTCAAGACATGGGAAGGTGAGGGAATCCGGCCGCGGGTTGCCCAGGCCGCGGACGCGCCGACCGGAGCTGCGTTCATCTATGTCCACGAGACCCGCGGCGACAACGCGATCATCGTGGTGCCGGGGGCGGCGACGCAGATCAGCCCTGATGACGTCGATGCCGCCGCCGACGCTATTCGTAGCAGCCGCGTGTTCGTGACGCAGCTCGAGCAGCCGGTCGATGCGGCGCGGCGCGGGCTCGAGATTGCGCGCTCCGCCGGCAGCATCACGGTGTTCAACCCGGCGCCGGCGATCAAGTTCGACACCAGCCTGTTCGCGCTGTGCGACTATGTCGTGCCGAACGAGACCGAGGCCGAAGGGCTGACCGGCATCGCCGTGAGCGATCTCGCCGCGGCGCGCCGCGCCGGCGATGCGCTGCTGGCGAAGGGCGCCGGCACCGCGCTGATCACGCTCGGCGCGCGCGGTGCGCTGTTCCATGCGCGCGACCGCTCGATCCATGTGCCGCCGTTTGCCGCCGGCAAGGTGGTCGAGACCGCCGGCGCCGGCGATGCCTTCGTCGGCGGTTTTGCGGCGGCGCTCGCCGACGGCGCTGACCCGCTTCAAGCCGCACGGTTCGGCTCGGCGACGGCAGGTATCTCGGTGACGCGACCGGGCACTGCGCCCGCGATGCCGCGGCGGGCGGAGATCGAGGCCCTCCTGAAGGAGCAATCCGCTTCATGATGCGGAATGATCCGATTAAGCACGTTTTCATCTGGCCGGCGGTGCTCGTCGTGCTGGCGATCTCGATCTTTCCGCTGATCTATTCGTTCACCACGAGCTTCCTCAGCTATCGCCTGATCCCACCGATCCCGCCGCGCGTCGTCTGGCTCGGCAACTATGTCACGCTTTTGCAGGAGCCGCGGTTCTGGAATGCGATCTTCACGACGACGCTGATCGCCTTCATCGCGGTCGGGCTGCAATACGCGATCGGATTCGGCGTGGCGCTGGCGCTGAACGCGCGCGTGCCGGGCGAACGGCTGTTCCGCGTCGCGCTGCTGTTGCCGATGCTGCTGGCCCCGGTTGCGGTGGCACTGGTGGCGCGCATGATCTTCAACCCGACGATGGGGCCGCTCAACCAGTTCTTGTCCAAATTCGGCCTGGTCAATCTGCCGTTCCTCACCAACGGGCATTGGGCACTCGCTTGCATCATCGCGGTGGAGATCTGGCAGTGGACGCCGTTTGTCGTCCTGATGATGCTGGCCGGCCTGCAGACACTGCCTGAGGATGTCTATGAGGCCGCCGAGCTCGAGAACGCCAGCGCCTGGCAGCAGTTCTGGGGCATCACGTTTCCGATGCTGCTGCCGATCTCGGCCGCGGTCGTCTTCATCCGGCTGATCGAGAGCTACAAGATCATGGACACGGTGTTCGTGATGACGGGCGGCGGGCCGGGGGTGGACACCGAGACGCTGACCTTGTTCGCCTATCAGGAGGGCTTCAAGAAGTTCAATCTCGGCTATACGTCGGCGCTGAGCTTCCTGTTCCTGATCGCGATCACGATCATCGGCGTGACCTATCTGGCGCTGCTGCGGCCGCATCTGGAGAAGCGCCGATGAGCGGGCAGGTGAACGGGCAAGGCTTGACCGGGCTGTCACCATGGAGCCGCCGCCTGGTCGCGGCCGGTGTGCTCCTCTGGTGCCTGATCACGGTGTTTCCGCTGTATTGGGTGGTCGTCACCGCATTCAAGACGCCGCCGGGCGTCGTCGGCGGGCCGACCTATCTGCCCTTCATCGACTTCACGCCGACCTTGCAGCCCTTCATCGATCTCGTCGAGGGCATCCGCGGCGAATTCTTCCGCACCTTCCTGAACTCGACCATTGTCGGCCTGTCGGCAGCGGCAATCGCGACCGCGGTCGGCGCGATGGCGGCCTATGCGCTGGTGCGGTTCGAGTTCAAGGTGCGGTTCGGCGCCGGTCTCATTTTCTTCCTGATCGCGCTCGGCGGCTATCTGTTGTTCAACATCACGCTCGGATTCAACCGCGCGCAGGCGTTGCTGCTCGCCTTCCCGATCGCGCTCGTCGTAGCCATTATCGCCAACCGGCTGCCGTTGCCGGGGCCGATCATGGGCAATGAGGACATCCTGTTCTGGTTCGTCAGCCAGCGCATGTTTCCGCCGATCGTCACCGCCTTTGCGCTCTATCTGCTCTACAGCGAGATCGGTCGGCTCGGCTTCCAGCTGATCGACAGCTATATCGGCCTGACGCTGTGCTACGTCGCGTTCTCGCTGCCGATCGTTGTCTGGCTGATGCGCGATTTCTTCGAGGCCGTTCCGATCGAGGTCGAGGAGGCCGCGATGGTCGACAATGTGCCGAGCTGGCGTATCTTCCTCGGCATCGTGGTGCCGATGTCGATGAACGGGTTGCTCGCGACCTTCATGATCACGCTCGCCTTTGTCTGGAACGAGTTTTTGTTCGCGCTGTTCCTGACCAATTCCAGATGGCAGACGCTGCCGATCCTGGTGGCGGGACAGAACAGCCAGCGCGGTGACGAATGGTGGGCGATCTCGGCCGCGGCGCTGGTTGCCATCATTCCCATGATGATCATGGCGGGCCTGCTCAGCCGCATGATGCGGTCGGGCCTGCTGCTCGGAGCTATCAAGTAGAAAACTTGAGGATAGGGAGGACTAGACCATGTTGCGACGAACGTTTCTGATGCTTGCGACCTCACTGGCGACCGCCTGCGCCGCGAGCCAGGCGAATGCTGCCTGTAGCCCCGACTACACCGGCGTCACGCTCACGGTGGCGACGCAGACCGGACCGTATATCGCGTCCGCACTCAAGCTGGGCGCCGACGAATGGTCGAAGAAAACCTGCGGAAAGGTCAACGTGGTCGAATTTCCGTGGTCGGAGCTTTACCCGAAGATCGTGACATCGCTGACGCAGTCAGATGCGACCTTCGATCTCGTCAGCTTCGCGCCGGCCTGGCTGCCGGACTTCGTGCCCTATCTCAGCGAGATGCCGAAGGAGATGCAATCTGGCAAGGATTGGGACGATATCGAGCCGGCCTATCGCGAGCGCCTGATGGTGTGGGAAGGCAAGATCTATTCGCAGTCGATGGACGGCGACGTCCACACCTATACCTATCGCACCGACCTGTTCAGCGATCCCAAGGAGAAGGGCGCGTTCAAGGCCAAATACGGCTACGACCTCGCGCCGCCGAAGACCTGGAAAGAATATCTCGACATCGCCGAGTTCTTCCAGCGTCCTGACAAGGGGTTGTGGGGGACGGCGGAAGCCTTCCGTCGCGGCGGCCAGCAGTTCTGGTTCTTCTTCAGCCATGCGGCGGCCTACACCAACAATCCGAACTATCCCGGGGCGATGTTCTTCGATCCCGAGACCATGGACGCCCAGATCAACAATCCGGGCTGGGTGAAGGGACTCGAAGAGTATATCCGCGCCTCCAAGCTCGGGCCGCCGAACGCGCTGAACTTCTCGTTCGGCGAGGTCAACGCGGCGGTGGCCGGCGGTCAGGTCGCGGAATCGATCGGCTGGGGCGACACCGGCGTCATCGCGGCCGATCCCAAGCAGTCGAAGATTTCGGGCAAGGTCGGCTCGGCGATGCTGCCCGGATCTGACCAGATCTGGAACGCCAAGACCAAGTCGTGGGACAAGTTCCCGTCCGTGCTGCCGGGTCCGTTCATGGCGTTCGGCGGCTGGCAGATCGCGGTGCCGAAGGCCGGCAAGAACCAGCAGGCGGCCTGGGACTTCGTCAAGACGCTGACCAGCCCCGAGGTCTCCGGCCAGGCGGCGATCACCGGCGGCAGCGGCGTCAATCCCTATCGCAAATCGCACACCGCCAACCTGCAACTGTGGAGCAAGATCTTCACGCCTGAAGAGGCCAAGGAATATCTCGGCGCGCAGTCGGACTCGATCAATGCCAAGAACGTCGCGCTCGACATGCGTCTGCCCGGCTACTTCTCCTACACCGAGGTGGTCGAGATCGAGCTCGGCAAGGCGCTGGCCGGCCAGACCACGCCGCAGGCCGCGCTCGATGCGATGGCGAAGGAGTGGAACCGGCTGACCGACGAGTTCGGCCGCGCCAAGCAGCTCGCCGCCTACCGCGCGGCGATGGGCCTGCCGCCCAAGAACTAGCCTGGTGCTAGCGTGCCAATGAAGTCCCGGATGATGAACGTCATCCGGGACTTCAACGATCATCAGCGAGAGACAGAAAACTATTCCATGGCGCACGTCGAGATCGAGAACGTCAGCAAGGCCTACGGCCCCTACAAGATCATCGAGGGGCTCGATCTCCACGTGGCCGACGAGGAATTTGTCGTGCTGGTCGGCCCGTCCGGCTGCGGCAAGACCACGACCTTGCGGATGATCGCGGGGCTCGAGACCGTCACCAGCGGCACGATCCGGATCGGCAACCGCGACGTGACCGGGCTGCGCCCGGGCCTGCGCAATTGCGCGATGGTGTTCCAGAATTACGCGCTCTATCCGCACATGACGGTCGGCGAGAACATCGGCTATGGCATGAAGGTGCGCGGCGAATCCCGCGCCAGCATCGACAAGGCCGTCAAGGACGTCGCGCGCGTGCTCGATCTCGAGCAATATCTCGACCGCCGGCCCAAGCAGCTGTCGGGCGGCCAGCGGCAGCGCGTCGCGATCGGCCGCGCCATCGTGCGCAGCCCCGACGTCTTTCTGTTCGACGAGCCGCTGTCCAATCTCGATGCCAAGCTCCGGATCGAGATGCGCACCGAGATCAAGGCGCTGCATCGCAGGCTCGCCAAGACGATCGTCTATGTGACGCACGATCAGGTCGAGGCGATGACGATGGCCGACCGCGTCGTGGTGATGAACCGCGGCCGGATCGAGCAGGCGGCCGATCCGATCACGATCTACGAGAAGCCTGCCAACCTCTTCGTCGCCGGCTTCATCGGCGCGCCCAGCATGAACTTCATCCATGGCGAGATTTCCGCCCGCGACGGCGCGCTGGTCTTCACCGAGCCGTCGGGGGCCGCGCTGACCTTGCCGAAGTCGCGCGGGGCAGCCTATGGGGCTCACATCGGCAAGCCGGTGGTGCTGGGCGTGCGGCCTGACCATGTCCTGCATCAGGGCGCGCCGGCCGGCTCGTCGATCCGGATGGTCGTGAAGGATGTCGAGCCGCTCGGACCGCATACGCTGGTGATCGGCAGCGTCGGCGCCTTCCCGTTCACCGCGCAGATGCCGGTTGGTGTCGCCGCTGAGCCGGATCGCCCCTTCGAGGTGGCGCTGGATCTCGAACGCACCCATCTGTTCGACCGCGGCACGGGGCAGGCGATCGCGGCGACTTGAAAGTGCGCTAGAGCGGGATGGGTTTAGGTTTGACCATATCCTGCGTTGGCGAAGTAATTGGCGCATTCGGCCGGCGAGACCATCTGC
>Ga0153933_1000084_pt1 | contig 53077 bp, 53 predicted proteins | sample TSNJ017MetaG_FD_102275 | JGI IMG/M metagenome (GOLD analysis project Ga0153933, IMG submission 102275) | Attine ant fungus gardens microbial communities from New Jersey, USA - TSNJ017 MetaG | ecosystem: Host-associated > Fungi > Mycelium > Unclassified | place: USA: New Jersey, Wharton State...
TGATGGTGTCGCCGGACAGCTTGGAGATGTCGATAATGTCGGCGCGCGCGAGCTTGTCCTCGAGTTCGGCGATGCGGCCTTCGTTATGCGACTGCTCTTCCTTGGCCGCGTGATACTCGGCGTTCTCCGAGAGGTCGCCATGCGAACGCGCCTCCGCGATATGTTCGATGATGCGCGGACGATCCTCCGACTGTCGCTTCTTCAGCTCGTCCGTCAATGCGGCGTATCCGCCCGCGGTCATCGGAACCTTTTCCATCATCTTCGTCCTTCACCCGTGCGCGAATCCAGGGCGCACGGGATACCGAGTTCAGCTAACGCAGGATCGGGGCCTGAAAGCAGCCCGGAAGCCCAGTGATTTTCGGCCCCGTTAAGGGCCGTGACAACATTCAATCGCGCGGTGAGTTCCAGCCGTTTGGCTAATTGCTGACCGGCTGGGGCCTTCGGCCGGAGCAGCGGTCAGCTCTCGGAAAAGTAACTCTGAAGCGTGCGGACCTCAAGGTCCCCGTCCCGATAGGCGCGGATTCCCTGTGCGGCCGCCACCGCGCCGGAAAGAGTGGTGTAATACGGCACTTTATGCAAGAGGGCAGCCCGCCGCAGCGATCGGCTGTCGGCCAGCGCCTGCGGACCCTCGGTGGTATTGAAGACCAGCTGGACGTCGCCATTGGTGATGGCGTCGACAATGTGCGGACGCCCTTCCAGCACCTTGTTCACCTTTTCGGTCGGCACGCCATTGTCGCTGAGATAGCGCTGGGTGCCCGAGGTCGCCATCACCTTGAAGCCGAGCGAGTGCAGCAGGCGCACCGCATCCGCGATCCGCATCTTGTCGTCGCCGCGCACCGAAACGAACACCGTGCCCCGGCGCGGCACGCGGGTGCCGCCGCCGAGCTGGCTCTTGGCAAACGCCACCTCGAACGAACGGTCGATGCCCATGACCTCGCCGGTCGAGCGCATCTCGGGGCCGAGCACCGTGTCGACACCGGGGAAGCGCGCGAACGGGAATACCGATTCCTTCACGCCGACGTGGCCGAGCTGCTTTTTCTTCAGCTTGAAATCGGCGAGCTTCTCGCCGGCCATCACGCGCGCTGCGATCTTGGCGACCGGCGTGCCGACCACCTTGGCGACGAACGGCACCGTGCGCGAGGCGCGCGGGTTGACCTCGAGCACGTAGATCTCGCCGTCCTTGATGGCGTATTGCACGTTCATCAGGCCGACCACGTCGAGGCCGAGCGCGAGCTCGCGGGTCTGCCGCTCCAGCTCCTCGATCGCCTTCGCATCGAGCGAGTGCGGCGGCAGCGAGCAGGCGCTATCGCCGGAATGGATGCCGGCCTCCTCGATGTGCTCCATGATGCCGACGATGAAGGTGTCCTTGCCGTCACAGAGGCAGTCGACGTCGACCTCGGTGGCGTCAGACAGGTAGCGGTCGAACAGCAGCGGGTTCTTGCCGAGCACGGTGTTGATCTGCCCGGTCTTGTCGTTCGGGTAGCGCGCCTTGACGTCGGCGGGCACGAGCTCGGGCAGCGTGCCGAGCAGGTAATCGCTGAGCTGATTCTCCTCACGGATGATCTGCATCGCGCGGCCGCCGAGCACGTAGGATGGGCGCACCACCAGCGGCAGGCCGAGATCGGTCGCCACCAGGCGCGCCTGCTCGACCGAATAGGCGATGCCGTTCTTCGGCTGCTTGAGGCGCAGCTTGTCGAGAACGCGCTTGAAGCGGTCGCGGTCCTCGGCGAGGTCGATCGCATCGGGCGAGGTGCCGAGGATCGGCACGTCGGCGGCCTCCAGCGCGCGCGCCAGCTTCAGCGGGGTCTGGCCGCCGAACTGCACGATCACGCCATGCAGCGTGCCGTTCCTGCGCTCGGTCGCGATGATCTCGAGCACGTCCTCAGCCGTGAGCGGCTCGAAGTAGAGTCGATCGGCGGTGTCGTAGTCGGTCGACACCGTCTCCGGGTTGCAGTTGACCATGATGGTCTCGTAGCCGGCGTCGGCCAGCGCAAAGCAGGCATGGCAGCAGCAATAATCGAACTCGATGCCCTGGCCGATGCGGTTCGGTCCGCCGCCGAGGATGATCACCTTCTTCTTGTCGGACGGATCGCTTTCGTCGGCGAGCCGGCCTGCGAACGGCGCCTCATAGGTCGAGTACATATAGGCGGTGGGCGAGGCGAATTCCGCCGCGCAGGTGTCGATCCGCTTGTACACCGGACGGACGCCGAGCGCGTGGCGCTTCGCGGTCACCTCGGACTCGGTGGTTTCGGTCAGCACCGCAAGTCGCGCATCCGAGAAGCCCATCGCCTTCAGCATGCGCATGCCGTAGCCGTTCGGCGGCAGGCCGTTTTTGCGGACCTTGTCCTCCATCTCGACGATGCCGCGCATCTCGGCGAGGAACCAGGGGTCGATCTTGCAGGAGTTGAAGATCTCCTCGTTGGTCCAGCCGAGCCGCATCGCCTGCGCGACCTGGAGCAGGCGGTTCGGCGTCGGCGTGCCGAGCGTGGCGCGGATCGCGTTCTTGTCGTCGCCGCGGCCGAGCCCCTCGATCTCGATCTCGTCGAGGCCGGTCAGGCCGGTTTCGAGCCCGCGCAGTGCCTTCTGCAGGCTTTCCTGGAAGGTGCGACCGATCGCCATCACTTCGCCGACCGACTTCATCGACGTGGTCAGCGTGGGGGAGGCGCCGGGGAATTTCTCGAACGCAAAGCGCGGAATTTTCGTGACGACGTAATCGATGGTCGGCTCGAACGACGCCGGGGTGGCGCCGCCGGTGATGTCGTTGGCGATTTCGTCGAGCGTGTAGCCGACCGCGAGCTTGGCCGCGACCTTGGCGATCGGGAAGCCGGTGGCTTTCGAAGCCAATGCCGACGAACGCGAGACTCGCGGATTCATCTCGATCACGACCATGCGGCCGTCGACGGGATTGATGCCGAACTGCACGTTGGAGCCGCCGGTCTCGACCCCGATCTCGCGCAGCACCGCCAGCGAGGCGTCGCGCATGATCTGGTATTCCTTGTCGGTCAGCGTCAGGGCCGGCGCGATGGTGATGGAGTCGCCGGTATGCACGCCCATCGGGTCGACGTTCTCGATAGAGCAGATGATGATGCAATTGTCCTTCTTGTCGCGCACCACCTCCATCTCGTACTCTTTCCAGCCGAGCACGCTTTCCTCGATCAGCACCTCGTTGGTCGGAGAGGCGTCGAGCCCGCGCTCGATGATGTCGAGGAACTCCTCCTTGTTGTAGGCAATGCCGCCGCCGGTGCCGCCCATGGTGAAGGAGGGGCGGATGATCGCGGGCAAACCGATCTCGGACAGGGCCATCAACGCCTCGCCGAAGGCGTGCTCCTGATAGCGTTTGCGGCGTTCGTTCTCGCCAAGCGTCCACTGCCGCTCGAGTTCTTCCAACGCCTCGCCGGAGAGTTTCTCCCGCTCGGCGAGGTATTTGTCGCGGTAGGACTTCTTGAGCGCCGAGGCGTTGGCGAGCCGCGACTTTGGCGTCTCCAGGCCAATCTTGGTCATGGCCTCGCGGAACAGCTGGCGGTCCTCGGCCTTGTCGATGGCGTCTGCGGTCGCACCGATCATCTCGACGTCGAACTTGTCGAGGGTGCCCTCACGGCGCAACGACAGCGCGCAGTTCAGCGCGGTCTGGCCGCCCATGGTCGGCAGCAGCGCAAAGCCGCCCGGTATGACGTTGCGCTCTTTCTCGATGATCTTGCCGACGATTTCGGGCGTGATCGGCTCGATATAGGTGGCATCCGCCAGTTCCGGATCGGTCATGATGGTGGCCGGATTGGAATTGACGAGGACGACGCGGTATCCCTCTTCCTTCAGAGCCTTCACCGCCTGGGTGCCCGAATAGTCGAATTCGCAGGCCTGGCCGATCACGATGGGACCGGCTCCGATGATCAGGATGGTGGAGATGTCGGTTCTTTTGGGCATCAGGTCTCGCGAACTGGAATTTCGGCACAAAAAAAGGGCGCGCTTGTCGCGCGTCCCTTGGGCCATGCGCTACATCTTGTAGCGCCGGAAGCGCGATCCCTCGCGCGCCGGTGGTCTTTAGACCAGTTTCCAGAGCCGGGAAACCCCCAAAAAGGCCCAATCAACTGCCAATTTTGAGAGGTTTCAGCCTTGCCTGCCGCCCTTGAACGAGCAACGCGGCGAGGGCCGCCGTGACGCTGAGCCCACCGGTCCAGCCGAGGTCGCTTGGACCCATCACCGACAGCACCACGGCACCGGCCATCCCGCCGGCGGCGATGCCGAGATAGAGTGCCGAGGCATTCAGTGACAGCGCGATCGTTGCGACGTTCGGTTCGATCCGCACGATGCTTGCGACTTGCGCGGTATAGAAGGCCCAGGCCGAGAGACCCTGGCAAAAGATGAGGCCGAGGAAGAGCGGCCGCGCCAGTTCCGGCGGCGCCAGTTTCAGCGCGACGGATTGCAGGGTCAGGGCGAGCACCATTCCGCTCAGCCCAAGCGTCGCGGTCGCAATCGGCCCGATACGATCAGCGAGCGTGCCGCCGAGCAGGTTGCCGATCGCCGCAGCCGAGCCGAAAATCAACAGGGCGAGGCTGATTTCGCTGGGACCGAAACCGAGCTCCCGCAGGGGGACCGATAAATAGGCGAACACGGTGAAACCACCTGCCGCCCAAAGAACCGTGATCGCCAGTGCGTGGAGAACGGCGCCGCGCCGCGCGACCGCAATTCGCTGGCCAAGCGTCGCGGTGGTGCGCGGCAGGCCGCGAGGCAATCCGAGCAGCAATCCGAGCAGCGCGATTGTGCCGATTCCGGCCACCATGATGAATGTGGCGCGCCAGCCGAGCTGATTGCCGATCAGGGTGCCGAAGGGCACACCGACGACCGTTGCGACCGTCAGCCCCGAGGTGACGAGTGCGATCGCCCGGCCGCGCCGCTCGGGGGATGCGACAGCAACCGATACGGCCAGCGCAGTGGGCATGCACAGTCCGGCGCCGACGGCCATCAGCATGCGCGAGATCAGCAGCAACGCGAACGTTGTGGCCGCCGCGGCGAGCAGATTGGAGGCGATGAAGCAGGAGAGCGCGAGCGCCAGCAATGTCCGTCGGTCGAGGTTGTTGAAGGCTACGGCGAGGATCGGTGAGCCGACCGCGTAGGTGAGGGCGTAGACGGTCACCAACTGGCCGGCGGACGCCATGGAGACCTGCAGGTCCGCCGCGATGACGGGTAAAAGTCCTGCAATTACAAAAGCTTCTGTTCCAATCGAGAATGCTGCCAAGGCCAGCCAGAACACGCTCATGATCATTCCCTATGTTCAATGTTCATTGAACAATTGAGCGATTGGAAGTGGGAGTCAATTAGTTCAACAAATATTGAACATTGCGCCGGCCGCCTCTGGCCATTATGGATAGGTGATGGCGAGACCCCTGCGACATCCCACCCGTGACCAGATGGAGTTGCCGGTTGTGTTGGATTGCCTGAGCGATCCGATCCGGCTGGCGATCGTCTATCATTTGGCCCAGCACGAGCGTGACGGGACCGAGTTGCGCTGTGGCGATTTCAACGAGCTCAGCGGCAAATCGAATCTGGCCTATCACTTCGCGAAGCTGCGCGACTCCGGGCTGATGCAGACGCGAATCGCCGGCACCAACAGGCTGATGAAGTTGCGCCGCGAGGATCTGGATGCGCGCTTTCCCGGACTGATCGACGCCGTGCTCAAATCAGCGGCGCGCGACGCTGGACGGTTGCAACTGGTCGCTGAATGCGAGGTCGCCGACGTCGATTGAGGCTGGCAGGAATTGGGCAGGGATGGCTTGCCTCAGCCCGGCTTCGCCCTTCGGGCTACGCCGCGGCAGCCTTCGCCACGATAAGGCTTGCCGAGCCGAAGCGGCATTGCCGCGAAGGCTGGAGGCCCGGCCTGGATTTGAACCAGGATAAGGAGCGATGCATCGCTCCCGCGTCGCCTTCCGCCACCGGGCCGGGCAGATGATTGCTGATTATTTCCGCGGCAGCCACGTTTACCCATTATTAACCTTAACGCGGCGGGCGCCAGCTCAGTGGTGTGCGACGAACGTCATTCGCCATGGATTGTGCCCGATGTTTTCGGGTGCGCGCGTGGCCGTGAAGCCGGCGGCGCCGAGCTTTGCGATCATCTCGCTCTCGCCGTAGCGCTGCAGGCCGATCTTGTTGCGCAATTGGCGGTAATCGGACAGCGCGGTCGAGACCAGCCCGATCAGCGCATCGCGCAGGAAGCCGTGGGCCGCGGCGAACTTCAGCAGCGCCAGCACATCGCGCGGCATCCCGACCTCGGGCCGCAGGATATCGCCGAGCACGAAGCGGCCGGTGGGCTTCAGCAGGCGGTGGATCACGTCGAAGGCGGAATCCAGTTCCTGCGACGTCATGTATTGGGCGACCGAGTTCATCACGACGAGATCGATCGTGTCCGGCTCCATCTTCCTGAGGTCATCGAGCGAGCGGACGCGGATCTTCGTGTTGGGCGCAAAGCGCGCGATCAGCCGGCCGCGCACGCCGGGCGCAGGCTCGGCCAGATAGAGCTTGGCGCAGGCATTCGCGACTTTTTCCGCTGACAGCGCTTCACCGCAGGCATAGTCCAGCACCACGGCGTCGGGCGAGGGGATGTAGCCGATGATGTCGCGCGCGATGACTTCAAAATGCAGGTCGCGGTGCAACCTGCTCGCATAGATCGTATGCGTGGAATCGTAATAGTCGATCCAGTCATCCATCGCGGCGTCAATCCAGCAGAAAATCGGGGTTCCCTGCACACAGGAACGGGCAGGTGGGTGATGCGTTAGCGGTCCGGCGGCGAATGTTCAATGCGCCGATAGTCCGGTTCCTAACAGGAAGATTCATCGTGAGCAAAGCCAAGACTGACGACAAATCCGACAAAATCTCCCCCGATCTCGACACGCCGAGCGACCTGCCGCAGGCCGCTGCGGACAAGATCTCGGCCTCACTCAACACGCTGCTGGCGGACGCCTTCGCGCTGTATTTGAAGACCAAGAATTTCCACTGGCATGTCAGCGGCCGGCATTTTCACGACTATCATCTGATGCTGGACGCGCAGTCGGAGGCAATCTTCGCCACCACCGATCAACTTGCCGAACGGGTGCGCAAGCTCGGCGGCGCCACGCTGAAGTCGATCGGCGACATCGCCAGGCATCAGACCATCCAGGACAATGATGAGGCCTATGTGCCGCCGCGCGAGATGCTGCGCGAATTGATGGAAGACAACAAGCATATCGCGGCCGCGATGCGCAAGGCGCACAAGCTCTGCGACGACCACGAGGATGCCGGCACCGCGGGCCTGCTCGAGACCTTCATCGACGAGACCGAGCGCCGCACCTGGTTCCTGTTCGAAGCAAGCCGGCAAGAGGGCAGCAACGCGGCGTGAGTTGAAAACGCTGCGCAAGTTGAAATAGGTGTCGTCCCGGCGAAGGCCGGGACCCATAACCACAACCGTTTGTGCTTGGCGGAGCTGTGGGCCAAGTTCACGTAACCACAGGATCCTGCGGTTACGTGTCCCGACCCTCGCCGGGACGAAGGGACTTCCACAACCTGACCAGCGGGCCATCCTTCCCCATCACCGGATCGGTCGCGGGCACCGCCACCAGCGGGATCGTCTTCAGCGCCCTGGCGTGGTTCTCCGGCGTCGGCCGCTGCAAATCCATCGGCGGGCCGGGCGGATAGGCACCGACCACGGAGAAATCGTCGCTCGCCGACAGGCATTGATGTCCGGTGCCTGCGGGGAGGATCGCGACGTCACCGGCCGCGATGTCGAGTGCACGCCCGCGCTCGCCGCCGAATTGCACGCGCGCGTGGCCGCACGCGATGCCGAGCACCTCATGCACCGTGGCGTGATAATGCGCAAAATCGTAGACGCCGTTGCGCCACATCGCGCCCCAGCCGTTGCGGGCGAACAGGCCCTCGATGGTGGCTTCGGGATCGCTGCCGAGTTCGACGACGCCCCTGTAGACCAGGAACGGCAGCGGATTGTTGGGCACGAGCCCGTCATTGGCGAAGACGACGGCAAGGGGTTCGGTCCCGGGCTTGACTACGGGCATGGCGATCCTCCAACGCGTGACAAGAAAGTGTACGCGTGGATCAACCCTTTGTCAGTGGCCGGCGTTCCCGTCAGGCCGTCTTCGGCAGCTCGAACACCAGGCAGGTCGTGGTCGCATGCGCCAGCAGCTTGCCCTTGTCGTCGGTGATGCGTGCTTCCGCGGTCGCGACGCGACGGCCGGCATTGAGCACGCGGCCTTCGGTGCGGATCGTGCCGGTGTCCTGGCTCATGCCGCGCACGAAGGAGATCTTGAACTCCAGCGTGGTGTAGCCAAAACCCTTGGGCAGCGTGGTCTGCACCGCGAGCCCCATCGCGGAATCAAGCAGGATCGCGGCGTAGCCGCCATGCACCGAGCCGATCGGGTTGTAGTGGCGCAGGCCGGGGATGCTGTGGATCACCACATGGCCTTCCACGGCGGTGCAATCGAACGGCTCGACCGTCTGCATGATCGGCGGCTCGGGAAGCCGTCGGGCGAAGATCGCGCGCACGAAGTCGAGCCCCGGCATCGACGACATCACCTCCATCGAGGTGACGCCGTATTCGACCTTTGCGCCGGGGCTGTCGGTCATGGACGGGCGTTACGCCGCGCTCTTCTTCTGCCGCATCAGGTCGGCAAAGCGCTGGAACAGATAGTGCGAATCGCGCGGGCCGGGTGAGGCCTCGGGGTGGTATTGCACCGAGAACACCGGCTTGCCCTCGAGCGCGATGCCGCAATTGGAGCCGTCGAACAGCGAGATATGGGTCTGCGTCGCGCCTTTCGGCAACGTCGCCTGGTCTACCGCAAAGCCGTGGTTCATCGAGGTGATCTCGACCTTGCCCGTGGTCTCGTCCTTGACCGGATGATTGGCGCCGTGATGGCCCTGATGCATCTTCATGGTCCTCGCGCCGACGGCGAGCCCCAGCATCTGGTGGCCGAGGCAGATGCCGAAGGTCGGCGTTCCCGACGAGATCACCTGCTGGATCACGGGTACGGCGTATTTGCCGGTCGCGGCCGGATCGCCGGGACCGTTCGACAGGAACACGCCGTCCGGCTTCATCGCCAGGATGTCCTCGGCCGGCGTCGTCGCCGGCACCACGGTGACCTTGCAGCCGACGCCCGCGAGCAGGCGCAGGATGTTGCGCTTGATGCCGTAGTCGATCGCAACAACGTTGAATTCGGGCGCTGTCTGCTGGCCAAAGCCCTTGCCCCACGCCCATGGCGTCTCGTCCCAGGTGAAGCGCTGGCCGGAGGTAACCATCGGCACGAGGTCCATGCCCTCGAGACCGGGCCATTCACGCGCCTCTTCCTTCAGCCCGTGCAGATCGAACTCGCCGGTCCTGGCGTGCGCGATCACCGCGTTGGGCATGCCCTTGGAGCGGATCAGCGCGGTCAGCGCGCGGGTGTCGATGCCGGAGAGGCCGATGATGCCGCGCGCCTTCAGCCATTGGTCGAGGTGGCGGGTGGCCCGGTAGTTCGAGGGATCCGAGATCGCCGTGCGCAGGATGACGCCGCGCGCGCCTGGCGTCGCGGCCATGTTCACCGTCTCGATGTCGTCCTCATTGGTGCCGACATTGCCGATATGCGGGAAGGTGAAGGTGATGATCTGCCCGGCATAGGAGGGATCGGTGAGGATTTCCTCATAGCCGGTCATCGCGGTGTTGAAGCAGACTTCACCGACAGCGTGGCCTTCCGCGCCGAGGCCGAAGCCTTCCAGCACGGTGCCATCGGCAAGCACGAGGAGCGCGGTCGGTTTGTGGTCCGGCCAGGCGGGAGCGTTTTCGGTGGTTGTCATGAGCCCTTTAAATAGTCGCCGCACCCTGCGGCGTCAAAGCGAAAGGGCGCCGTTTCACGCAGCTTCCCCGGCCGAATTGACAGGCCGAAACGGCCTTTTAATCTAAAGTTCCTTCAAGCGGCCGTTTGCTTGCCGAAAATGACCCGGTTCGGAGCCCCTGCATGGAAAATTCGATGCCGATCCTGCTCGTCCCGGGCCTCATCTGCTCGCCGCGGATTTTTGCCCCCGTCATCCCGGCGCTCTGGCGGTTCGGGCCGGTGACGGTCGCCAACCATATCCGCGACGACAATATGGGGGCGATCGCGCGCCGCATCCTGGCCGAGGCGCCGCCGCGCTTCGCGCTCGCCGGCCATTCGATGGGCGGCTACATCGCCTTCGAGATCATGCGGCAGGCGCCCGAGCGGGTGGCAAGACTGGCGCTGATGAGCACCCAGGCGAGGGCCGACACGCCGGAAGCAACGGCCCGCCGCCGCGGAATGATCGAGCGCGCAAGGAATGGCCAATATCGGAACGTGGTCGACGAGCTGTTTCCCGCCTTCGTGCATCCGTCGCGGCACGGCGACGCAAGCCTGCGGCAGATCGTCGATGACATGAGCGAGGATGTCGGCGCGGAGGCCTTCATCCGCCAGCAAACCGCGGTGCTGTCGAGGCCGGATTCGCGGCCGAGCATGGCCTGGATCAAATGCCCGACGCTGGTGCTGACGACGGATACCGACAACGTCGTGCCGAATGCGTTGTCGGACGAGATGGCGGGCGGCATTCCCGGTGCCAGGCTCGTGGTCATCCCCGATTGCGGGCACTTGCCGCAGCTGGAGCAGCCGAAGGCCTGCGCCGACGCACTGGTCGATTGGCTGCGGAACTAGGTTGTTCTCTCCCGGCAAACTGCCTACATGAAGGGATTACCGATTTAAGGACACACCATGCTGCGCGACGACATCAACACTGCGGTCAAGGAGGCGATGAAGGCGAAGGACGAGCGCAAGCTCTCCACGCTGCGCATGGTCAATTCGACCATCAAGAACGCCGACATCGACGCGCGCGGGCAGGGCAAGCCGCCGCTCTCCGACGCCGACCTGCTCGGCGTGCTGCAGAAGATGATCAAGCAGCGCCAGGAATCGGTCGAGCTCTATGACAAGGGCGGCCGCGCCGAGCTCGCCGCGCAGGAGCGCGAAGAGATCGCGGTGATCTCGGCCTATCTGCCGAAGCAGATGTCCGATGACGAAATGAAGGCCGTGATCGCTGCCGCCATCGCCGAGACCGGGGCTGCCGGCATGAAGGACATGGGCAAGGTCATCGGTGTGCTGCGCGGCAAATACGCCGGCCAGATGGATTTCGGCAAGGCCAGCGGCCTGGTGAAGGCGACGCTGTCGGCCTGATGCGGCCTTCGAAGCCCGGATGGAGCGAAGCGAAATCCGGGTAAGTCCCTCCGTTGGGTGAAATCCCCGGATTGCGCTTCGCCCCATCCGGGATTCGCAGAGCGGCCGATGTTTCGTGTCACGGCGGACAGTCTCGAATCCTACCTCGCCTTCGATCCCGCGCGCACCGCGGATCTCGAGAAGCTGCACGCCGTAATGCGCAAGACTGCGCCGTCGCTGAAGCGGCATTTCCATGCGGGGACGCCGGCGGGCGAGGCCGGCATGCGCATGACCATGATCGGCTACGGTCAGTTTCGCTATGCGATCAAGTCCGGCAAGGAGACGCCGTGGCCGGTGATCGGCGTCGCGTTGCAGAAGAACTACATCAGCGTCTATGTCGCGGTGACACGCGGCCCCAAGCCGCTGGTGTCCTGCCATGCCGGCAAGCTCGGCGAATTGCGGTCGGGTGCGAACAATTTCAGCTTCGTCGCGTTCGACGACTTAAACGCCGACACCCTCTCGGCGCTGTTCGCCGAGGCCGCCGATATCTTCAAGGCGGACCAGGAAAATCCGGTCCGCTACATGCAGGGCGATTAAAGCTCCAAGAGATCGTGGCCGACGACGAGGTTGCCTGAAAAATACGGCCGCACGGCATCGAACCAGACCTCGTCCTTGAGGAACGGATAGCCACCGGGGACGAAGTGCGACAGCACCAGCGTCTTCACACCCGCCTCTGTGGCGATGCGGCCGACCTGCTCGGTCGTGGTATGGCTTGCCAGCAGATGCTCGCGCAACGTCTTGGCGTTCGGCTCGGTCGCGATCAGCTGCTCGAGCGACGGCAGATGCATGACCTCGTGCACCAGGATGTCGGCGCCTTGCGCGAGCTTGACGAGGTTTTGCGAGGGCCTGGTGTCGCCCGAGATCACGATCGAACGGTCGGGGCAATCAAAGCGATAGGCGAATGCGGGCTCCACGGGAGGATGCTCGACCAGCGCCGCTGTCACCTTGACGTTGTCGTCCTGCATGACGAGGCCGCCGGCGCTGATCTCGTGCGGCACTATCAAATCCTTCAGCGGCGGGCGTCCTTCGTCGGCGATGCGGGTGCGGATGTCATAGTCGTTCAGCGCGAGGAACTGCCGGGTCATCTCCGCCAGCGGCGGCGGCCCGTAGGTATCGACGCGCTTGGTAAGGTCGGTCGCCCAGGCCAGCAGCAGCAGATTGCCGTAGTCGGCATTGTGATCAGAATGGTGGTGCGTCAGGAACACGTTGCGGATCGACGCCAGCTTGAGCTTGGCCAGGATCATCTGCCGGGCGACGCCGTTGCCGCAATCGATCACATAGGACGTGTTGTTGACGACGATGACCTGCGCGGGTGCCGCGCGATTGGGTTTCGGCGTGGGTCCGCCGGCGGTGCCGAGCAGGATCAGGCGTGACTTCTTGGCGTCGGACGCAGGCTTTGCGGCGTCGTCGGCGGCCCATGCGGGCAGGAACGGCGCGGCCGCGGCCAGCGTCGCACCGGCGCGAAGGATGTTGCGGCGCGTCATTTGCGGCATGGCCTGACCCCCTCGTGGCTCGTCTCCTGCAATTGCACGGAGACTTGTGTGCAGTGATTGTCTTGGGATAGCTGAAGGTGGGGTGGTCGCAAAGCGCCTCTCGGAAAATCTTTGGTTGGGGTAAGGTCGAATTCCTGATGTCCAACCGCGCTGACAACCATGCTGACTGAAGCCGCCACCTACGACGAGCTCTATCGCAACTTCCGTTGGGATATCCCTGAGCGCTTCAACATCGCGACCGCCTGCTGCGACCGCCATGCCGATGGCTCGGGCCGGCTCGCGCTTGTCTATGTCGACGAGGATGGCCGCGCTACGCGCACCTCGTTCGACGAAGTCGCGGACGCCTCGCGCCGCTTCGCCAATGTGCTGAAGGCCGATGGCATCGTCGGCGGCGACCGCGTCGCGGTGTTCCTGTCGCAGTCGCTCGAGCTGCCGGTCGCGCATCTTGCCGCGTTCCGCGCGGGGATGATCTCGATCCCGCTGTTTGCGCTGTTCGGCGAGGACGCGCTCGAATTCCGCCTGTCCAACTCCGCCGCCAGGGCCATCGTCACCGACGAGGCCGGTTGGGAGAAGATCGCGAAGATCCGCGGCCGCCTGCCGGACCTGAACAGCGTTTATATCGTCGGCGACAAGGCGCCGGCCGGCACGACGTCATTCTGGTCCGCGATCGGATCGGCCTCGCCCGACTTCACCACCGTCGATAGTTCAGCCGACGATCCGGCGGTGATCATCTACACCTCAGGCACCACGGGAAATCCCAAGGGTGCGCTGCATGCGCATGGCGTCGTGCTAGGCCATCTGCCGAACGTCGAGATGTGCCACAACTTCTTGCCGAGGCCCGGCGACCTGATGTGGACGCCGGCGGACTGGGCCTGGATCGGCGGGCTGATCAACGCCCTGCTGGCGTTCTGGTATCACGGCATACCGCTGGTCGGACATCGCGCGCGCAAATTCGAGCCGCAGGCGGCGATGCGGATGATGGCCGAGCTCGGCATCCGCAACGTTTTCCTGCCGCCGACCGCGCTGAAGCTGATGCGGCAGGCCAATGTCAAAAATCCCGGCGTCAAGCTGCGCAGCATCTTCACCGGAGGCGAGTCGCTCGGTGGCGAGCTTTTGGGGTGGGTGCGCGAGACCTTCGGCATCGATGCCCATGAGGTGTTCGGCCAGACCGAATGCAATCTCGTGATCGGTTCCAACTCCAATCTGTTTCCGATCCGCCCCGGCTCGATGGGGCGCGCCACGCCGGGCTTCGACGTCCGCATCGTCAATGACAGAGGCGAGGAATTGCCGCGCGGCCAGCGCGGCATCATCGGCGTGCGCCAGCCGTGTCCCTGCACCATGATCGAATACTGGCGCAATCCGGAGGCGACGGCGAAGAAATACGCCGGCGAGTTCCTTTTGACCGGTGATCTCGGCGTGCAGGATGAGGACGGCTATTTCTGGTACGTCAGCCGCGAGGACGACGTCATCACCACGGCCGGCTATCGCGTCGGCCCGTCCGAGATCGAGCACACGCTGATGAAGCATCCGGCGGTCGCGATGTCGGCTGTGGTCGGCATTCCCGATCCGATCCGGACGGAATCGATCAAGGCCTGGATCGTGCTGCGCCCGGGCTACGCGCCGAGCGACGCCCTGGCGCGCGAGATCCAGGAGTTCGTCAAGATCCAGCTCGCCGCCCACGAATATCCGCGTTTCGTGCAGTTCGCCGAGAGCCTGCCGATGACCGCGACGGGCAAGGTGCTGCGGCGCGAGCTGCGGGCGCTGGGGTAAATCTCTCCTCCGTCGTCCCGGCGAAGGCCGGGACCCATTACCGCAGGTTGTGTTGTTGGAGACGGCTGTGGCCCCAGCGCGTCTCACAACGCGGAGCGGTGGTTATGGGTCCCGGCCTTCGCCGGGACGACGGAGGAATCTATTCACGGCATCGGAATGCCCAGCTCCTTCAGCGCGGCCAGCATGCGCAACGGGGGCTGCATCGGGATCACCATGGCCTGGCCGGTTTCCAGGAGGCTCTTCAGGCTGGAGAGGATCGCGGGCCAGCCGGTTCGGCCGCCGGACAGGATGTCGTCGCTGATCGGGCGGTCATGTGATTGCGAGAGCGTCAGCTTGACGCCGTCGCCGGCCGGCTCGATCTCCCAGGTGACGAGCGTCGGGCCGAGCTTCTCGACCAGAAGCGGCCAGTTGACGTTGAAGGTAACGGTGAGCCGCCGCAACGGATCGCATTCGATCACTTCGCCCGAAATATGCAACGCGCCGTCGGGCGTCCGCACGATGTAAGCGCCGCCGATCCGAAGGTCGACCTCGACGGCGTTGCCGGAAAAGTATTTCCAGCTGAACTCGGCGTTGGTCAGCGCCTGCCACACCTTCTCGGGTGTCGCGGCGATGTAGATCGTGTAGACGATCGCCGGCCTGAACTTGTCGATATTCATGTCCGCACGCACCCTTCGATAGATATTCATGGCGTTCAGTGGCAGTCGACGCCGAGCGCTTCGACCGGAATTTTGAATACCTTACCGGTCTCGAGCAGGCTCTTGAGTCCGGACAGGATCGCCGGCCAGCCCCTGGCGATGCCCTCATAGAGCTTGCTGCCGGCACCGAAGCCGTCATGCGTGACGGTCAGCTTGACCACGTTGCCGGCTGGTTCGATGGTGAAGACCACCCTCGTCGGCGGCTCCTTGCCCATCTCGGTATCGAGTTCGTGCTTGAAGCTGTAGGCAAGACGGCGCGGCGGGTCGATCTCGAGGATCTTGCCGGTGTCGGTGATCGTGCCGCCCATCACGAGCGCGACGGGCGAGCCGACCTTCCAATCGGTCCTGAGCTCGGTGTCGAACCAGTATTGCCGCGTGAACTCGCTGTTGGTCAGCGCGTCCCACAGCTTCTCCGGCGTGGTCTCGATGAAGGTCACATAGACGAATTCGGGCTTACTCATCACGCCTCTCCAGTTGTCGCTTCAATTCGCTGAGCGCGGCGAGCTTCCCGCGCTCGAATTTCCTGATCCACCGTTCGCCGATCTGATGGATCGGAACCGGGTTGAGATAGTGAAGCTTCTCGCGGCCGTGCCTGATCGTGGTGACGAGGTTGGCCGCTTCGAGGATCGCAAGGTGCTTGGTCACGGCCTGACGCGTCATGTCGAGGCCGTCGCAGAGCTCGCCGAGCGTCTGTCCGTTGTGGTCGTGAAGCCGGTCCAGCAGCGTCCGCCGTGAGGCATCCGCCAGCGCTTTGAAGACTTCATCCATGGGATGGATAATAGGCAACCAAATGGTTGCATGTCAAGAGCGTGTGTTTGGGCACTGATCCGGCCATGCTAGCGTCCGCCGCAGCCAACGCAGATTGGCGGGGAACTCGGGGTGATGCGCATGGGTGGTCGCATTTCGGCGCTTTGCGCCACGGTTGTTGTCCTGCTCGGTTCGAGCGCGGCCGCGCAACAGAAGATCGGCGATCCGCCGGAAGCCTCCAACATGAAACTGGTCGGATATAACGACCTGCAGGCGCGCAGCGCCTATCAGCCGACCATCCATCATCAAGGTAACAGCTGGATCGCCTATATCGGCCACCATGGCGGCACCGACGACATTCCCGATCCCGTCAATCCGCTCACTGGAAAACCGGAGCCGAACGGCACCTCGATCGTCGACGTCACCGATCCTGCGCATCCGAAGTACCTGCGGCACATTCCGGGGCAGGAGGGCAAATATGAATCCGGCGGCGCCCAGATGGTGCGGATCTGCGACGGCAAGGACCTGCCGAAGGGTGATCGCAATGCGGTCTATATGCTGCGCACCTTCGGCAGCGAGGCGCATGAGATCTGGAACGTCGCCGATCCCGCCAATCCCGTGTTGATCACGCGGATCGGCGGGTTGAAGGACACGCACAAGAGCTGGTGGGAGTGCGACACCGGCATCGCCTTCCTGGTGTCGGGCGCGCCCGATTGGCGCACGCGGCGCATGACGCAGGTCTATGATCTGTCCGATCCCGCGCATCCGGTGAAGATCAGGGACTTTGGCCTGCCCGGGCAGGAGCCGGGCGCGACCGGCGCGGTGCCGACCGAACTGCACGGGCCGATCTCGACCGGAGTGAAGGGCAATCGCGTCTATTTCGGCTACGGCACCGACAAGGGCGGCTTCCTGCAGATCGTCGATCGCGACAAGCTCCTGAACGGGCCGAAGGAGCCGACGTCGGACAATCTGAAATTCCCCGAGATCGCGCGGATGCCGCTGTCGGCGATGAACGGCGCACACACCACGTTCCCGATGCCCGGCATGAAAATCGCGGAGTTCGCGCACGACAAGGACGGCAGCGCGCGCGACATCGTGATGATCGTCGACGAGGCGATCCAGAACGAGTGCGGCGAGGCGCGGCAGATGGTGTGGTTCGCCGACGTCACCACCGAGGCGCGGCCGATGATGATCTCGAGCTACACGGTGCCGGAGGCGAGCGGAAATTTCTGCGAGCGCGGCGGCCGGTTCGGTTCGCATTCCTCGAATGAGAGCATGGCGCCGGTCTACTACAAGAAAATGGCGTTCATCGCCTTCTTCAATGCCGGCGTCCGCGCGCTCGACATCCGCGATCCCTATCATCCCAGGGAGGTCGGCTACTTCATTCCGTCGATCACGTCGGCGACCGACAAGCGCTGCGTCACCGTCGAGGGGAAGCCGCGCTGCAAGGTCGCGATCCAGACCAACAATGTCGAGACCGACGATCGCGGCTATATCTATGCGGTCGACCGCGCCAACACCGGACTGCACATAATCGAACTGACCGGCGAGGCGCGCGCCGTCGCCGGTCTGCCGTGAGGTCCATGATGCGCGCGTGGCCCGTCATGGCAGCGATGTTCCTGGCGCTCGGCGGTCTCTCGGCCGTCGCAGGTTATGAGATGGCGCCGCCGCGCGGCGGCGAATGGCACGAAATCGCCTGGCCGTTCCCACGCGACGGCTGGCCCGCCGGCCGCGCCTTCCGATGCGGGCTTGCGGATTGCGGCGCGGACGTCGAGGTCTATCTCCGGCCCAAACTCGGCTTCTGCAACTGCGACAGCGGCGTTGCCGATGACGACGAGGTCGATCGCGTCGCCGATGTCGACATGATCAGCGCGCGTTTCGTGACGCTGAGAGCCGGCGATGTGGTCGATGTCGCCGACATGCGTGGGCGCATCCGGGCCTATGATCTCGACGGCAAGCACACCGCGATCGGCATCGCGCTGTCGCACCGCTGCGATCTCATGGTGGCGGCCGCGCAGGGCAAAGGCGATGCCGCGCAGGTGCAGCAAGCGGCGCTGGCATTGCTGGGCTCGCGGGAGATCACGACATGGATGACCGCGGCGATGGAAGGGCGCTGAAACGGCCATCTCTCAGCAACAACCGCTTCCTCTTCCGCGTCGAACGTGCATAAATTCCGTGTCATCTCTGCGAGGCCCCCGATGTCCATGCAAGCCTATTTCGCCTTTGTCGCCGCCTGCATTGCGCTGGCGCTGTTGCCCGGTCCGATCGTCACGATGGTGATTGCCAACGGCCTGCGCTACGGCACGCGCTCTGCACTGATCAATGTGCTGGGCGCGCAGGTCGGGCTCGCGATCGTGATCGGCATCGTCGCGGTCGGCCTGGCCTCGCTGATGGCGACGATGGGTTACTGGTTCAACTGGGTGCGGTTCGCCGGCGCCGCCTATCTGGTCTGGCTCGGCATCAAGCTGATCCGCTCGCCGGTCGAGGGCGTCGGCACCGGTGAGGCGCCGCCGCCGCCACGCGGCGGCTTCTTCCTGCAGGGCTTTCTGGTCTTGCTGTCGAACCCGAAGGTGCTGGTGTTCTTCGGCGCCTTCATTCCGCAGTTCATGGACATGGACAAGCCGCACGTTCCGCAGGTCGCGCTGCTCGGCGTCACCTTCATGGCAACTGCCGCGATGACGGACGGCGTTTACGCGCTGGCGGCCGGCCGTGCCCGAAAATTCTTCTCCAAGCAGCGCACGCGCCTGATGTCACGCATCTCCGGCGGCTTCATGATCGGCGGCGGCATCTGGCTGGCGCTGACGCGGGCGCGATAAGCCGTTAGATCGAACCGATGACCGACAAGATCTTCATCAATGCGCGGTTCGACGACGGCGTGCTTCACACGATCGCGGTGAGCAATGGTCGCATTACCGCGATCGATGACTCGGACGACCGTGCGGCGGCGCCGGAGACGATCGACCTCGGCGGCGCGCTCGTGGTGCCCGGCTTTGTCGAAGGCCACATCCATCTCGACACCAGCTTCTATGGCGACGTCTGGCGGCCGCACAGACCGTGCACCAACGGCTTCGACGTCCATGAGCGGGTCGCCTTCCAGGCGCAGAACCTCGCCGAGGCCGCGCCGATGGACGTGCGGGCCAGGAACCAGCTCGATCTCTGCATCGCGCATGGTTCAACGCAAATGCGCAGCCATGTCATGGTCGACGGCTCCGTCGGCCTCAGATCGCTCGAGACCATTCTTGGGGTTCGCGAGCAATACCGCGGCCTGATCGACATCCAGATCGTCGCCTTTCCGCAAAGCGGCATCCTGAAGAGCCCGGGCACGCCTCAATTGCTGGATGAGGCGATCGGGCTCGGCGCCGATCTCGTCGGCGGTCTCGATCCCGCGAGCTTCGACCGCGACGTCGAGCGGCATCTCGACGTGGTGTTCGGCGTCGCCGAGAAGCGCGGCGTCGACGTCGATATCCATCTGCACGACCACGGCACGCTCGGCGTGTTCGAGATCGAGCAGATCGCCGCGCGGACCCGCTCGCTCGGCATGCAAGGCCATGTCGCGGTCAGCCATGCCTATTCGCTCGGCGACGTCGCGCCGGATGCGCTGAAGAAGGTTGCCGACGTGCTGGCGCAGTCGGGCGTCGCCATCATGACCAACGCGCCGGGCAGCCGGGCCTTTCCTCCGGTTGCCGCGCTGCGGCAGGCCGGCGTCACCGTGTTCAGCGGCAACGACAATATCCGCGATTCCTGGTGGCCCTATGGCGATGGCGACATGCTCAATCGCGCCAACACGATCGGCTACCGCTCGGGTTTCTACACCGACGACGAATTGCGCATCGCCTTCGACGTGGTCACGGCGGCCGGCGCCAGGGCGCTGCGGCTCGAAGGATACGGCCTCACGGTCGGTGCGAAGGCGGACTTCGTGACGTTGAACGCGGCACACGTTCCCGAAGCCGTCGTCGGTCCGCCGCAGGGACGATCGGTCTATAGAGCGGGGACGCTGATCGCGCGCGACGGACGCATGCTTGCAAGAGATGCGCGATCCTGACGCCGCCGCTCGGCAAGTCGTCTACGCCGCGATCCGCTCCACCACGTCGCGTACCAAGCCCTCGAGCAGGTCGAGCTTGTATCCGGTCATCGGCAGTGGCCTTGCACCAGATGTTGCGAGCTTGGCGGCCCGCGCGATGGTCTCGGCATTGCCGGGTTGTTCCTGCAGCGCGGCCTCGCAGGCGGTCAGCCGCAGCGGCACCGGGGCGATGCCGCCGGCGCCGATACGGACCTGCTGGAACGTGCCAGCCGACATCACGGCCCGCACGCAGATCTCCACCAGCGGCCATTCCGCGTGGGTACGGCTGATGGCGCGCTTGTAGAGGGCGCGCTCGCCCACGAGTGGAGCGGGGAGCTCGATCCGCTCGATCCGTTCGCCCGGCGCAAGCAGATTGTCGGCCGCGCCGTTGCTGCCATCGCCGAGCAGGTCGCGGATCGACAATCCGCGGCGCTGGTCCGTCGTAACCGTCGCATCATAGGCCAATAGCGCCATCGCCATTGTGGACGGATGTGGCGCCACGCAAGGACCGAGATCGAAGGCTGCGTGATAGAGATGATTGCCCGGTCGCGCCGGGCAGTCGGAGCCGCCCTTCTTGAGGCAGGCGATCTGCGGATTGCGGAAATACCAGCAGCGCGAACGCTGCGCGAGATTGCCGCCGAGGGTCGCCAGATGCCGGATTTGCGGGGTGGCGAGGCCCTGCGCTGAGGCGGCGATGCCGGGATAGGCCGCAGCGATCCGGGCATCGGCGCCGATCGCCTCGATCGCGGTCAGGGCGCCGATGCGGGCCGCACCATCCGCACCCCACGCGATCCCGACGGTGTCGGGACTCGCGGCGAGATCGACGATCGGCCCGCACGACACGCCGCTGCGGCGGCGCTCGGAGAGATCGGTGCCGGCGGCGCGGAATTCGGGCATGGTGATTGCGGCTGCGGCAGCAGTGCTCATGCGGCGGCCCTCCCTTTCAGTGCGGCGACGATGCGGTCGGGCCGGATCGGAATTTCGGTCAGGCGGACGCCGATCGCGTCGCTGATCGCATTCGCGACCGCGGGCGAGGTCGGCACCGTCGCGACTTCGCCGATACCGACGCTGTTGCCGAGCACGTGATCGAAGCCGGCCTCGTCGAAATGCACGTCGATCGCGGGCGTGTCGGCGATTCCAGGGATGCGGTAATCCTCCATCCCGGCGGTGAGCACGTCGCCGCTCCGTGGATCGAGCTCGCGCGCCTCGTAGAGCGCGTAGCCGAGGCCCTGGATCACTGCGCCGCAGGCCTGGCTGTGCGCCAGCGCGGGAGCTGCGACCTTGCCGACCGCAATGCCGGTGTGGACGTTGAGCACGCGGACATGGCCGAGCCAGGTGTCGACCTCGACCTCGATCACCTGCACCGAGCTCGGCACGCCGGCGCCGACGGCGATGTTGGAGAAGCGGCGCATCATCCAGCCGAAGATGATGCCGACGAAGCCGGCGTCGCGCAGCGGCGAGCGAATACCCGGCGCGGTGTTCTTGCCGTCCTCGCCGCGCGTCTCGGTCACGGATATGTCGGGCGAGCGCGCGATCAGCTCGCGCCATGGTGCGTTGGAGCCGGGCACAGGCTTTCGCGTGGCCTGTTCGAGGATCGCGGCCTTCAGCTTGCCGATCGCCTGCAAGGTCGGCGGCAGCACCGAGGCGGTGACGCGGCTGCCGCCCGATCCTGGCCCTTCGGGCAGCGAGGAGTCGCCGATGCGCACCTCGATGTCGGCGGGCTCGAGATCGAACGCGCGCGCGACGGTGTCGGCGATCACGCTGCGGATCCCGGTGCCGATGTCCTGCGTCGCGGTGCTCGCGATGATGCGACCGCCCTTCACGGCGATCTCGACCTTCACCTTGGGTTGCCAGAGATAGAGCCAGTAGCCGGTCGCGACCCCGACGCCGCGGCGATAGCGGCCGTTCTGCGCGGATTTGCGGTTGCGCCAGACGTCGAGCCCGGACGCCCAGTCATAGAGCCGCTGGCGGTTCGGATCTGGATCCCAGCGCTTGCGCAGCGCGATCGGGTCGACCTTGAGCCGCAGCGCGGCCTCGTCGATCGCCTGCTCCACCGCAAATGCCATCGGCGGACCGCCGGGGCCGCGAAACGCGGCGCCGGGCGGCAAATTGCTGATGACGTCGAAATCCGCGAGCTCCTTGGCTTCGGCCGGATAGATCAGCCGCGCCAGGCCCGCGATCGTCGAGTTGGTCGCAGCGCCCGTGTCGGCATGTGCGGTGACGGAGAGCGCTTTCAATTCGCCCTGCTCGGAGGGCAGCAAGGCGACCTTCACCTCGGCGGCCGGCCGATAGCCGGCGACGGAGAGTTCCTCGTGCCGGTCGTAGGCGACCCGCACCGGCGCGTTCGCTGCGCGCGCGAGCTCGACCGCGGCGATCGTCTCGACGCCCAGGCTCGCCTTCGAACCGAAGCCGCCGCCGACATGGTCGGCGATCACGCGAACTTTGTCGTGGTCGAGCTTGAAGCGCTTTGCGATCTGCTCCTTCAGATGAAACACCCATTGCGACGAAGCATGCACGGTCAGCCGATCGCCGTCGAAGCGCGCCACCGCGGCGTGCGGCTCCAGACAGGCATGCTGCTGCGTGGAAGTGCGGAACGTGCCTTCGATCAGAAGCCTGTTGTTAGCCTGGCGCGCCTCGTTGACCCAGCTGCGGGCCTTGCCGGCGCGCTTGGAGAAGGCCGCAGTCGGCCCGCGCACGTTCTGCTTCCACGGCGCGGGGCCGCCGCCGGCTTCGGAGACGTTGCCCGCGCGCTTGCGGTTCGCCTTGTCGAACACCACGGGTGCGTCGTCGGTGCGCCCGGCGTCGAGCCCGATCACGGCGGGTAGCCGTTCGCTGGTCAACTTGATCGCCGCAAGCGCGGCCAACGCGGTCTTGCGGTCTTTTGCCGCGACCGCGGCGATCGGCTCGCCGACATAGCGCACGATGCGGTCGTCGCCGAGCAGCGACACCGCCGCGACGCCGGGCAGCGCACGCGCTGGCGCAAGATCGAGCGCGGTGATGCGCGCATGCGGTTCGTGCGATCGCAGGATCACGCCCTCGAGTTGGCCGTCATGGTGGATGTCGACGGTGTATTTTGCCGCGCCCGTCACCTTGTCGCGCGCCTCGATCCGCGGTGCTGCGACATTGTCGCCGTCGAAGCGGCCGGCGCAGGCATCGGCGACCGCACGGAAGATCCCGTCATAGGCGCCGCAGCGGCAGAGGTGACCCGACAGCGCCGCGCCGATCTCCTCGCGCGAGGGCACCGCCGTTCCTTTTGTCGCACGCCAGCGGTCGCAGAATGCAGTGGCTTCCACGATGAAGCCCGGTGTGCAGAAGCCGCACTGCAGGGCGTCGTGCGCCATGAACGCCTTCTGCACCGGATGCAGCCCGGTCGCACCGATGCCTTCCACTGTTGTCACGGATTTGCCGGCAGCGGCGCGCGCCGGCATCAGGCAACTCGCGACCGGCGCACCATCGACCAGCATCGTGCAGGCACCGCAGACGCCGCCGCCGCAGACGAGCTTGGTGCCGGTAAGCATGAGTTGATCGCGGACAATATCGATCAGCAGCGCGTCGGGGTCGTCGGGCAACTGCTCGACGCGGCCGTTGATGGTCATCGTACTCATGGAGCTCCTCCAGATTACCTGCTTGACGGTCTTGCTCTGGTCGCCGCTGCCTTACGGGCGGGCGGCGTTGGTGATTTCGGCACGGCGCCGGAACAGAGCGTCCGCACCATCATGGTCATGTCCTTCAGGAATGCGTCCGCCGGCTGCATCGCCGGATGCTGCGACTTCGAGCCGTGCACCGCCATTTCGACCAGCCGGGCGAATTCGGCCGGCGACAGGCCTTGCGGCAGCACGAGCCTCTGCCGGCGCGCGATGCGTGCGACGGTGGCGATCAGCCGCTCCGCATAGATCGCCGAATACTTCTGGTAGAGGTCGCGCGCCTGCGCGAGATGCTCGGAATACAGTTCCTCGATATGCGGCGAGCCGTCGAACGATGCGATCATCGTTGCCATCCGCGCCGTCATGCCGGCGGCAAGAATGTCGGCGAGGGTGCCGCCAGCCGCTTCCGCCTCGCTGATCGCAACGTCCTCGGCGGCAATCGCGCTCTCGTGCACGCGTTCGATCACGGCGCGGAACAGCGCCTCCCGCGATTTGAAATGATGATAGAGCGCCTGCCGCGTCAGGCCGGCGGCTTCCGCGACCTGCTCGATCGAGGAGCGGCGAAAGCCGTGCCGGCGGAACACCAGCATGGTCGCATCGAGAATGCGGGTCTTCGGTCCCATTTGTCGAATTTGACAAATATAGTAGAATTGTCGAATCGCGATTTGGTGACGCACGTCCCGCGACCCAGGCCGGCTGATCTTGCCCAAAAGATCAGCCGTGACCTGACTTGACGCGAAATGGAGCATAATGCACATTGTCAACAATCGATCATAAATCATCGACTGGAAGCAAGTATGGAAGAACGGTTCGGCGGTGAGCAGCGGCGCAGCACCGCTCGGCTCGCGCGCGTCCCGAAATCGACCTTCCGGGTTCATATTGCCGATGGGCTCAGGGAGGCGATCCTGCGCGGCGATATCGAGCCGGGCTCGCAGTTGATCGAAGCCAGTCTGGCCAATCAGTTCGGCGTCAGCCGAGGCCCGCTGCGCGAAGCGATGCGTCAGTTGATCGACGAGGGGTTGCTCGTGACCGTCCCGTATACGGGGACACATGTCGCTGACCTGTCCGTCGAAGACGTGCGCGAAATCTATTCGATGCGGGTCAACCTCGAAATCTTCGCTTTCGAGCTGGTGTGGCCGCATCGCGACAGCAAATTCCGCGAGGAGCTCGTTCAGCGCCATCGCTTTCTGACCGAATGCATCGATGCCCAGGATGACGCGGCCAGTATTTCGGCCGAGTTGCAGTTGCACGGCTTCGTCTACGAAGCGACCGGTCACAAGATCCTGCTCAAGACCTGGGAAAGCATTCGCGGTCGTCTCCAACTCTACTGGGCCGCCCACCATCGCGCGCACGGTCTGCGAGGCCCCAGGCGTGAAGGGCACGATGCGTACGTCAGAACAGCCCTCGGCGACAGCTTCAAGGCCCTTCGGCAGGAAATCACGAGCCACATGGCGCGCGGCGGCAATCAAACGGAAGCTTTCCTGAAGAGCCGCGTGCGAGATGATCCATCGCCCCAAGCAGCCAGGGAACGCGCCTGATGGTGACGGCTTCGCGCCCCGGCGCGGCACGGATACGATAACAGGAGAACCCGCATGGTTATCGATAGACGCAAGTTTCTAACTCTCGCTACGATCGCCGCGACGAACGTCAGCGCGCCATGCCTCTACGCCCAGGGCATGTCCACGTTGGACCAGGTCAAATCCAAAAAGCAGCTCCGGATTGGTGTTACGTCCGCCGAGCCGTGGTTCTTCAAGGACCCGCTCTCCGAAAAGTGGACCGGCGTCGGCATCACCATGGGCGAAAAGCTCGCCGCCGCTCTCGGGGTCGAGATGGTGCCGGTCGAAACGACCTGGGCCAACGCCGTGGCGGCGTTGCAGGCCAATCAGATCGACCTGATGCTTGTGCTCGACCCGACGGAGGAACGTAGGAAGGCGATCGATTTTCCGGATGCGCCGCTCTTCTACTACGCGATGGGAGCGCTGGTGCCGGAGCAATGGACCTGGGAAACGTGGGACGCGATAGACAAACCGGGCGTTCGCATCGGGGTCACCCTTGGGACATCGATCGACAAGAATATCACGGCGATGATCAAGACCGCTGCGATCAATCGGTTTTCGAACAACGACGAGGCCGTCGCGGCCTTTGCAGCCAAGCGTGTCGACGTCGTCGTCCAGTTCCATCCGGCGCTGGTCGTGCAGTATGCGCGACTGAAGCTCGGCAAGGTCATCCTGCCCCAGCCTGTCACTCCCGTCTCCACGAGTGCGGGCCTCCGCAAAGAGCAAGACACTGCCTTCCGGGATTGGGTGAACGCCCAATTCCTCGAGCTCTACAAGGCCGGCGTCCCCAACCAGCTATTCCGCGCCTATCTCAAATCCAAGGGCGTGGATCCGTCCGGATTGCCTGGGCTCATGGCCGAGTCCTGGTGAGCGACGAACGGGAGGCGAAGCACTCCAGTGAACAAATCTCTATCCCGCGCAGATCACATCAAGCGAGGCGGTTTCGCCGGATTCATCCCTGATACGGATCTAGCATAACATGGCTTATCTGTGGGATTTCGCGCCCGTGCTGGCGCGCTCCGACTTGCTGATCGAAGGTCTCAAGAACACGATCGAGATCGCGCTCATATCGATCGTTCTCGGGGTCGTCGTCGGATTGGTGCTGGCGCTGCTGAAGCTGTCGTCCAGGCGCGCATTCTCATATCCCGCGACTGCGTTCGTCGAGTTCTATCGCAACACTCCCCCGATTGTTCACTTCTTCTGGTTCTTCTACGCACTTCCCGTGGTGACGAGCATCAACCTCGACCCATTCGTTGCTGCCGTGCTTGCGCTTTCCACCCAGTCCGGCGCCTTCTACGCGGAAGTCTTCAGGGGAGGGATCGTCTCCATCGAACGCGGGCAATGGGAGGGCGCCAAGGCGCTCGGGATGAGCCGCTCGCAGCTCATGCGCCGCGTCATTCTCCCTCAAGCGCTGACGCGGATGTTTCCGCCGTTCGTCGAGCGGTCTTTCGAGCTTACCAAGACGACGGCATTGGCATCGACGCTGGCCTACGCCGATCTCATGTATCAAGCGATGCTCGTCAATAGCGAAACCTTCCGTCCGCTCGAGGTCTACACCACCATAGCAGTGATGTACCTGCTGCTCCTGGTCTCCGCCAGCGCGTTGGCGCGCCTTGCCGAAGCACGAATGACGGCATACCGAACGTGAGGCCGCGGTCATGACCTATCACTTCGATTTCGGGCTTGTGCTGCAGAGCTTTCCGGTTCTCTTTCGTGGCTTGCTGGTCACGATACAGCTTTGGGTGCCGAGCATCGCAGGCGGCCTCGTTGTCGGCCTGTCGCTTGCACTGTGCAGGCTTTCAAAGACTCCGGTGTTGCGTGTCCCGAGCCTCGTCTACATCGAGATATTCCGCGACACGCCGGTCCTGATCCAGCTGATCTGGTTCTTCTACGCATTCCCGATCATCATCGGAGTGCAACTGTCGCCGTTCGTTGCGGCTCTGCTGGGTCTTGGACTCAATACGTCCGCGTACGCCGCCGAAATCTTTCGCGGCGGAATCGAATCGATCGCTCGGGGGCAGTGGGAGGGCGCGAAAGCGCTCGGCATGCGGCCGGCGGCCGTGCTGCGAAGAATCATTCTGCCGCAGGTGTTCAAGCGAATGCTGCCCGCCTTCACCAACCGCGCGATCGAAGTCGCAAAGATGTCGTCTCTTGCGTCCGTCCTTTCGGTTCACGAGCTGATGTATCAGGGGCGCCTTCTGAACTCGACCTATTACCGGCCCCTCGAAATCCTCACCACCGTGGCGTTCATCTACTTCGTCCTGATCTATCCCGGAAGCTACCTGTCGGCGAGGCTGGAGCGCCGGTTGGCAGGCAAGGATTGACGGCGCACTCCTGGAGCCCCTCGACATGTCGACCCCCATCATTCGAGTTTCGAACCTGCACAAGCAGTTCGGGGAACTGCAGGTCCTTCGCGGCATCGATTTTGCCGTCGAAGCGGGTGAGCGCGTCGCGATCATCGGCGGCAGCGGGTCAGGGAAGAGTACGTTCCTGCGTTGCCTGAACTTCATGGAGACGCCGACATCAGGCACCATCGAATTGGACGGCAAGCCGCTGGGGAAGCCTTCGCACGGCGTCCCCGACCAGAGAATTTATCCTGAAGGCGAGCTTTGCGCGGTCAGGGAACGCGTCGGGATGGTGTTCCAGCAGTTCAATCTTTTCCCTCACATGACGGTTCTCGAGAACGCGATGGAGGGCTTGCTCACCGTCAAGAAGATGAGAAAGGCGGAGGCGCGTACCCGCGCCCTCGCGGAGCTGCAAAAGGTCGGGCTCGGCGAAAAAATCGACGTCTATCCCGGTCGCCTGTCCGGAGGACAGCAGCAGCGTGTTGCGATCGCGAGAGCGCTCGCAATGGCGCCGGAGATTCTCTTGTTCGACGAACCGACGTCGTCGCTCGATCCTGAACTCGTGGGGGAAGTCTTGCGGGTCATCCGGTCGCTTGCGGACGAAGGGCGCACGATGCTGCTGGTCACCCACGAGCTCGGCTTTGCGTATCACTATGCCACCAAGGTGATCTTCCTCGCCGATGGCCTGTTTCACGAGGTCGGTACCCCGGAGGAGGTTCTGAAGCATCCGAAGCAGGAGCGCACGCGAGCTTTCCTCAACCGCTTCAGCGAATTTTCTTTCTAGGCAGAATGACTGGCATCCGAAAGGCCGAGACCAATGACGACATCGATCGTGAGCAAGACGAGTTCGCAGGGTTACGTCGACGACGCGCGCAACGACGACGTGCTGATCTACCTGAACGGCCAGTTCTTCAGGCGGGACGAGGCGAAAGTGTCCGTCTTCGATGCCGGCTTTGTCCTCGGCGACGGCGTTTGGGAAGGAATCCGCCTGGTCAAGGGCCGCATCGTGGCGCTCGACGATCATCTCGACCGGCTCTACGAGGGCGCGCGTGCCATCGAGCTTGAGATCGGCCTCACCCGCGAACAGATGGTCGATGCGATCTGGGCAACGTTCAAGAAGAACGAAATGACCGACGGCGCTCACGCTCGCCTGATGGTGACGCGCGGCCGCAAGAAGACGCCCAACCAGGATCCGCGTTTCGCATTGGGCGAGCCCACCGTCGTGATTGTCGCCGAATACAAGACGCCGAGGCCGGAATCCAAGACGAACGGCTTGCGGCTCTTCACCTCGACGATTCGGTGCAGCGGGCCCGACGTGTTCGACATGCGGCTCAATTCGCACAGCCGTCTCAACTTCATCCAGGCCCTCATTCAAGCCATCAACGCAGGAGCCGACGAGGCGCTCATGCTGGATCCGCACGGCTTCGTTGCCAGCTGCAACTCGACCAACTTCTTCATCGTGAGAGGAGGCGAACTCTGGACGTCGACCGGCCGCTTCAATTTCAAGGGCATCACGCGCCAGAAGGTGATCAACCTGTACAAGCAGCACGGGGGCGTCGTGCGCGAGCATGACTTTACCCTCGCCGAGGTCTACGGCGCCTCGGAGGCCTTCGTGACCGGGACGCTGGGCGGGATCACGCCGGTTGCCTATGTCGACGGTCGCAGGATCGGAGGCGAGCAACCGGGCGCCATCACGCGGCAAGTGGCCGGGCTGTATGCGGATTTCATTTCGACCTGACGCCAGACGCTTGTGTGAGCGGGATCACGGATGATCCGGCGAGGGTCGCTTAGTGTCCATCATACGGGGACGCGCCTGCTCACCCGGAGGATATCAAGATGGCCCAGGTCTACTTCCATTGCTCCCACGCACGCGGCGTGCTGATGGATCGCCGTGGCAGCTCCGTCACGAGCCTCGCCGAAGCCTGCGAGGCGGCGACCGGCATGATGCGATCCCTCGTCGCTTCGATCAGCCTGGAAGACTGGCGTGACTGGGTCATGCATGTCAGCGACGAGGCCGGCGACGAGATCGTCATGCTCTCCTTCGCATCCGTTGTCGGCAAGCCGCACTGAGAGGTCGCCATGCCGTCGGCGCAGCCATCATTCCTGTCCGTTCGCGGCGTGTTGAACGCGATCACGACGTCGCTGCGGGATTTGATGCGGAACCTGCGCGATCCCTACCAGCCCGAGCGCCATTACATGCGCGGGCCGGGTCCCAAGTGGCGTGCCAAGCAGGGCTTGTCGTCGGCAGGTCGGCTTCCGATCGCGACCTGACCTGAGCCGCTAGATCAACGCGTCCTTGCGCAGCGTCGTCTCGATCTCACCCAAAATGCGCGCGAGCCGATCCGCCCACGCGGCTTCGCCGGCCTGGTCGGAGATCAAATCCTGGCGGATCTCGATGCCTGAGTTCATCAGGCCGCGCGTCTCGCCATGCACCGGGATCGTGTAGTCGGTCGCGTCACTGACTGCATAGGGCTCGTTGTCGCCGACCACGAGGTCGGCCTCGCCGCGCAGATGCTTGAGGAGAAGCCGCGGCAGCACCTTGTCGCGATGATAGAGCGTGCCGATGTGCCAGGGCCGCGCGATGCCGGCATAGACCGGCGTGAAGCTGTGCAGCGACACCAGGATCGTCGGCAGGCCCCGATGCGCGCGCGCGTCGATCACATCTTCGATGCGCTGGTGATAGGGATCGAAGATCTGCGCGCGGCGCAGCTCGACCTCCTCGCGCGACAGGCCCTCATTGCCCGATATGGTGGTGGCTTCGCTGATCAGCGGGATCGCGCTTGCGACATGCGGCGGACGGTTGCAGTCGATCACGAGCCGCGAATAGCGCTGCGCGACGAGATGCGCGCCGAGCTGATCGGCGAGGCCCTCCGCGACCCCGGCGATGCCGATGTCCCAGGCGATGTGCCGCAGGAGCTCGCTCTCCGGCAGGCCGAGATCGCCGAGAGGTGAGGGAATCAGCCGGCCATAATGATCGCAGGTGAACAGGAACGGCGAGCGTCCGTCAGTGTTGCGTTCGAGAACCGGTGGAACATCGGTCCTTGCGAGCAGAAAAGAAGGGGCATCGCCACGATTCAAGGGTCTTTTCCTCAATTTTGCCTATTCGAGCGCCACACCGGTCTGGAAATGAGCATCATTCCCTATAGATTAAGCTGCCCAAAATCACGATGATTGTTCGACGATGCCGCTGCTGACTATCCATCACAAGACCGTTTATCGCTACACGCACCCGGTGGCGTTTGGCGAGCACCGCATCATGCTGTGCCCGCGCGACAGCCATGATCTGCGCGTGCTGGGCAGCCGGCTCGTGATCGATCCGCAGCCGATGCGACTGCGCTGGATCCACGATGTGTTCGGCAACAGCGTCGCGATCGCGACCTTCGACGAGCGCGCCGATACATTGTCATTCGTCTCGACCGCGACGGTGGAACACAATCCGGCCGAGGAGTTCGCGCTGACGCCGGACGATCCAGCCTATTTCTATCCGTTCCTCTACGACGACGAGGAATTCCCCGACCTGCAGCAGTTCATCACGCCGCAATATGGTGATCCGAACGGCGAGCTGTCGGCCTGGTCACGCCGCTTCCTCGACATCCAGGCGCCGACGCCGACGTTCAACATCCTGAGCGACATGACGCATCGCATCCGCGAGACGTTCCGCTATCGCAAGCGTCATGAGCAGGGCACCCAGCATCCGCTCGACACGTTGCAGACCAGATCCGGCACCTGCCGCGACTATGCGCTGTTCATGATCGAAGCGCTGCGCCGGCTCGGGATTGCTGCGCGCTTCGTCTCCGGCTATCTCGCGACGCCCGCGGACAGTGCGCATGGCTATGTCGGCGGCGGCTCGACCCATGCCTGGGTGCAGGTCTATCTGCCGAGCGCGGGCTGGATCGAGTTCGATCCGACCAACGGCATCGTCGGCACCCGCGACCTGATCCGCGTCGCGGTGGCGCGCGATCCGCGCCAGGCGATCCCGCTGCACGGCGTCTATCTCGGTGCCGCGGACGCCTTCGAGGGCATGGATGTCGACATCAACGTCGTCTCGGTCGGCGAGGACGCAGAGCGGGAGACCGCTTGACGATGCAGATCGAGGTCGGCTTCGAGATCACCTATACCGCCGTCCAGCCCACGCCGATGGTGATGATGCTGTCGATCCATCCCTCGCGCTATGGCGACATCGTCGGCACCGAGCAGATCACGACCGAGCCCGACGTGCCGATCGGCTTCTATCGCGACAGCTTCGGCAATGTGTGCGGCCGCCTCGTCGCACCGGCAGGCGGCGTCACCTTCCGCGGCAACGCGCTGGTGCGCGATTCCGGGCTGCCTGATATCGTCAATCCGGCCGCGCAGCAGGTTCCGATCGAGCAGCTGCCCGACGATCTCCTGCTCTATCTGATGCCGAGCCGCTACTGCGAGACCGACAAGCTGACCGACATCGCCTGGTCGCTGTTCGGCAGCACACCGACCGGCTGGGCGCGGGTTCAGGCGATCGCGGACTTCGTGCATAACCATGTGACGTTCGGCTACCAGCACGCCCATCACATGAAGTCGGCGCATGACGTCTACGAGAGCCGCACCGGCGTCTGCCGCGACTTCGCGCATCTGGCGCTGACGCTATGCCGCTGCATGGGCATTCCGGCGCGCTACTGCACCGGCTATCTCGGCGACATCGGCGTGCCCGTGGATCCTGAGCCGATGGATTTCTCCGGCTGGTTCGAGGTCTATCTCTCCGGCCAGTGGTACACCTTCGACGCCCGCCACAATGTGCCGCGGATCGGCCGCATCCTGATGGGCACCGGCCGCGACGCCGCCGACGTCGCGCTCACCACGAGTTTTGGCCGCATGACGCTGGCGAAGTTCGTGGTCGTGACGAATGAGGTGAAGGCGGGTTGATTCTTTCCAGATGTTCCGTCATTCCGGGCTCGCAGCTTCGCTGCGCCCCGGAATGACAGGTTAGGCCATGACCTCCGACCTTCTCTTCGTCTACGGCACGCTGATGCGCGGCTTCGACCATCCGATGGCGAAGTTGCTATCGGGCAATGCGGACTTCATCGGCGCGGCGCAGTGCCGCGGCCGGCTTTATCTCGTGAAGCACTATCCGGGCCTCGTGACCTCGGACGAGGCGGCCGACATCGTGCATGGCGAATTGTTCCGCCTGCGCGAGCCCGAGGCGATGCTGCGCGAGTTCGACATGTATGAGGCCTGCGGCGAGGGCTTTCCGCCGCCGACCGAATATATCAGGGCGATGCTGCCGATCACGCTTGCCGACGGCAGCGCGAGCGAGGCGTGGACCTATCTCTACAATTGGCCGGTCAAGGAACTGCCGCGGATCGCGTCAGGGCGATTCCTGGAGCACTGAAGCGTCAGCCTTCCCGCACCGCGCGGATGTCGACCTCGCGCTCGACATAGCTCCATTCTTCGCTCGCGCGCAGCGTGCCGACCAGCTCGTCGAACAGGCTGACATGCTGGGGGGCGAATTCGAACCAGGTCAGGAAGTCGAAGGGCTCGCCGAGATCGCGTGCATGGTAGAGCTGGCGGGCGATCGCCGGCAGATATTTCAGCGTGCCCGCGATATGGCGCGACTTGTCCTCGAAGATCTTGCGCCGCTCTTCCTGGGTCAGCTCCCACCAGGCGGCAGTCTTGCGGATCGGTATCAGCGCCGCATGGGTCGCCTCGTCCCGCCCAAGCGCGGCCTGCACGGCGGCGAGCTGCTCTTTCTCACCCCGTTCGGTATAGCGCAGATGGCTGGCGACCCCGGCGAGCCGCCACGAGGTCTGCGACGGCAACAGCGGCAGCGCAATCGCCTCGCTCGCAATGATCGACAGCGCCGCGACCTTGGGCAGCGTCTCGCCCTTGACCCGCGCGACCGAAGTCACCTTCCAGCCGCCGCTCTGTCCGCCTCGGAACGTCGTGAACATCGCGCTATCCAACTCCGGAACCGGGGAGGGGGCAAGCTTGCTTGCGGCGCTCTCCACCGTCATTCAGGGTGTGGATAGAAGGGAGAAGGCGGATAAACTGCGAGAAGGCAGAGAATCCTGATACTCTGAATGCCTCCTCACTATATCCCTGACCGATTGACGCTGAACCCCGAGAGCCATGCGCTTCACGCCCGAATTCCTCGAAGAGCTGCGCGCCCGGCTTCCGGTCTCGGAAGTCGTGGGCCGGCGCGTCAAGCTCAAGAAGGCCGGGCGCGAATGGAAGGGGCTGTCGCCGTTCCAGCAGGAGAAGACGCCGTCGTTCTTCGTCAATGACCAGAAGCAGGCCTGGTTCGACTTCTCGTCCGGGCTGAATGGCAACATTTTCGACTTCGTGATGAAGACCGACGGCGTGCCGTTCCCCGAAGCGGTGGAACGCCTCGCTGCGATGGCGGGCGTTCCGTTGCCGGCGGCTACGCCTGACGCGGCACGCCACGAGCAGCGCCGCCGCACGCTGCACGACGTGATGGAACTGGCGACCAAATTCTTCGCCGACACGCTGGCCGCGCGGGGCGGCGCGAAAGCGCGCGGCTATCTTGCCGACCGCTCCATCTCGCCGGCGACACAGCTCCAGTTCCGGATGGGCTACGCGCCGCCGGATCGCTTTGCGCTGAAGGAGTATCTGGGCGCGCAAGGCATCTCCACCGAGGACATGGTGGAGGCGGGGCTGCTCGTCTCCGGCGAGGACAAGCCGGTGCCGTTCGATCGCTTCCGCGACCGCGTGATGTTTCCGATCACGGATGCCCGTGGCCGCGTCATCGCCTTCGGCGGCCGCGCGCTGGAGAAAGACGTTCCGGCAAAGTATCTGAACTCGCCGGAAACCCCGCTGTTTCACAAGGGCGACAATCTCTACAATCTGTTCACCGCGCGCCAGGCCGCGCATGACGGTGCGCAGTTGATCGTGGTCGAGGGCTATGTCGACGTCATCGCGATGGTGACATCGGGCTTTCCCGGCGCGGTCGCGCCGCTCGGCACGGCGCTCACCGAAAACCAGCTCGCGCTGCTGTGGAAGATGGTTGACGAGCCGATCCTCTGCTTCGACGGCGATCGCGCCGGACAGAAAGCGGCCTATCGCGCCGCCGACCTCGCGTTGCCGCACCTCAAGCCCGGAAAGAGCCTGCGCTTCGCGCTGCTGCCGGAGGGACAGGACCCCGACGATCTGGCGCGCTCCGGCGGCCGTGGCGCGATCGAGGACGTGATCGGTGCGGCGCGTCCGCTCGCCGACATGATCTGGTCGCGCGAGATCGAGGGCGGCAATTTTGCGACGCCTGAGCGCCGCGCCGCGCTGGAAGCGCGGATCGGCGAACTCACCAACGGCATCCATGACGAAGTGCTGCGCCGCTATTATCGCCAGGACATGCAGGAGCGGCTGCAACGCACCTTCGCGCCCGAGGGTGGCCGTGGCGGCTACAACAGAGGCAATTTCGGTGGCGGCAAGTTCGGCGGTCGCGGCAGCGAATCACCCCGTGCCTTTACCCATCGCGGTCCCGGCCAGGGCGGCCGGTTCGCGCCGAGGGGCGCAGCCCCCGCCCTTGGCCGCGGGCCCTACCAGGCGGCGAGCGCGCAGCTTGCCAACAGCCCGATCATGCGCGGCCAGCGCAGCGCAATCTCTCGCCGCGAGGCGTTGATCCTGCAATCCCTGATCAACCATCCCTGGCTCCTGCACGACCATCTGGAGGAGGTTGCCGCCCTCGAACTCGCCCATCCCGAGGCCCACAAGCTCCGCGCCGGCATCATCGCGGCCTTCGCCAACGATCATCACCACTCCCCCGACGAGGAGGAGCAGGCCGAGAAAATGCGCGCCGATCTCGAAGCGAGCGGATTTTCGCAAATACTTCAACGGGTTGAAAAGGCAATCACGACCGGGGCGGTGTGGGGGGTCGGCAGCGGCGCGGCACGGGAGGATGTTTTATCGACCTGGCGCCAACTTGTTGCCTTGCATCAGAAAACCCACGCCTTACTTAGGGAAAAACGAGACGCTGAGGCGGCCTTGGCTGATGATTCCAGCGAGGCCAATCTGGCGTGGCTGCAGGATATCCAGGCCCGGATGGCAGAAGCCGACGGGACCGAAGCCCTCATCGAAGGGTTCGGCGAATTATCGGGCCGGTTCCAGCGCAGCGTCTAGCAACAAGATTCATGCGGATGGCCCCCTTGGCAACCGCAAAAAGACTCGCCAAATCCATGGTTTGGCTGCAAAAACAGGGTTAAGCGAAACTTAATAGCCTCGCGGCTATTCAGACATGGAAACCGTCAAGACGGCTCAAAGGGGTGGCGATATATTGCGCCGCCCTTTGTGCGTCGAGAGTTGATCAGGTGAATTTGTGCGGAGTGCGCGCGTTGCGCCATTTCGCATGACCGCGTTTCGGGAGCTTAGTGAATGGCCACCAAGGCAAAGACGCTGCAGGTTAAGGACAAGGAAAAAGACGACAAGGCGGCGGATGCTCCCGAGAAGGATGCCGCTGACGCGCCGTCGCCGTTGCTCGACCTGTCGGATGCCGCGGTGAAGAAGATGATCAAGCAGGCCAAGAAGCGCGGCTTCGTGACCTTCGATCAGCTCAACGAAGTGCTCCCCTCCGACACCACCTCGCCCGAGCAGATCGAGGACATCATGTCGATGCTCTCGGACATGGGCATCAACGTCACCGAGGCCGAGGATACCGAGGGCGAGGACGACAAGGACGACGGCGAGGACGAGACCGACAACGAGCTCGTCGAGGTCACGCAGAAGGCCGTCACCGAGGTCAAGAAGTCGGAGCCTGGCGAGCGCACCGACGATCCCGTGCGGATGTATCTGCGCGAGATGGGCACCGTCGAGCTGCTGTCCCGCGAAGGCGAAATCGCGATCGCCAAGCGCATCGAGGCCGGCCGAGAGGCGATGATCGCAGGTCTCTGCGAAAGCCCGCTGACCTTCCAGGCCATCATCATCTGGCGCGACGAGTTGAACGAAGGCAAGATCTTCCTTCGCGACATCATCGATCTCGAAGCCACCTATGCCGGCCCGGAATCCAAGGGCGGCATCAATCCGAACCTGATCGCCGGCCCCAATGGCGAAGGCGCCACGGCTGAGGCCAATGGCAACGGCGCGGAAGGTGCTGCGCCGGCCCATGTCGCGCCGCCGGCGGCTCCGCCGTCGCCGACCCCGTTCCGTGCCGCCCCCGCAGGCGGCGAGGCCGGGGCTGAGGAGAAGGATCCGGGCGAGGCCGCGGCCGAAGCCGACATGGATGACGACGAGTTCGAGAACCAGATGTCGCTCGCCGCGATCGAGGCCGAGCTGAAGCCGAAGGTGGTCGAGACCTTCGACAAGATCGCATCCGAATACAAGAAGCTGCGCCGCCTGCAGGAGCAGGACATCGCCAACCAGCTGCAGAGCGAGTCGCTGTCGCCCTCGCAGGAGCGCAAGTACAAGAAGCTGAAGGACGAGATCATCGTCGAGGTGAAGTCGCTGCGCCTCAATCAGGCCCGCATCGACTCGCTGGTCGAGCAGCTCTACGACATCAACAAGAAGCTGGTGTCCTTCGAGGGCCGCCTGCTCCGCCTCGGTGACAGCCACGGCGTCGCCCGCGAGGACTTCCTGCGCAACTACCAGGGCTCGGAGCTCGATCCGCGCTGGCTCAACCGCGTCTCGAAGCTTTCGGCGAAGGGCTGGAAGAATTTCGTCCATCACGAGAAGGACCGCATCAAGGAGCTGCGCCACGAGATCCAGTCGCTGGCCGCGCTCACTGGCCTGGAGATCGGCGAATTCCGCAAGATCGTGCACGGCGTGCAGAAGGGCGAGCGCGAAGCCCGTCAGGCCAAGAAGGAGATGGTGGAAGCCAACCTCCGCCTCGTGATCTCGATCGCCAAGAAGTACACCAACCGCGGCCTGCAATTCCTCGACCTGATCCAGGAAGGCAATATCGGCCTGATGAAGGCGGTCGATAAATTCGAGTACCGCCGCGGCTACAAGTTCTCGACCTACGCAACCTGGTGGATCCGGCAGGCGATCACCCGCTCGATCGCCGACCAGGCCCGCACCATCCGCATCCCCGTGCACATGATCGAGACGATCAACAAGATCGTCCGCACCTCGCGCCAGATGCTGAACGAGATCGGCCGCGAGCCCACGCCCGAAGAGCTCGCCGAAAAGCTCGGCATGCCGCTCGAGAAGGTCCGCAAGGTCCTCAAGATCGCCAAGGAGCCGTTGTCGCTGGAAACCCCGGTCGGCGACGAAGAGGATTCACACCTCGGCGATTTCATCGAGGACAAGAACGCGATCCTGCCGATCGACGCCGCGATCCAGTCCAATCTGCGCGAGACCACCACGCGCGTGCTGGCCTCCCTCACCCCGCGTGAAGAGCGCGTGCTGCGCATGCGCTTCGGCATCGGCATGAACACCGACCACACCCTGGAAGAGGTCGGCCAGCAGTTCTCGGTCACCAGAGAGCGCATCCGCCAGATCGAAGCCAAGGCCCTGCGCAAGCTGAAGCATCCGTCGAGGAGCCGGAAGCTGCGGTCGTTCCTCGACAACTAATTAGGTCGTCATGCCCGGGCTTGACCCGGGCATCCATCGAGACAAGAGCGGCGGGCCAGGGCCCGCCGTTTCTGTTTTGCGAGGCCGCTACCGGACGTCTCACGCCAGCGCCCGCGGCCGCCCCTCTCCCCAACCCTCCCCCGCAAGGGGGGAGGGAGCCTGAAGGGCGTGCGCACCTCACGCCGCGTGAGGCGTTTCGCACCTATCGCGAAGCTCGAATGTCGATCGCGAGTGAGTGAAGCACCGGCGGATGGGCTCCCTCCCCCCTTGCGGGGGAGGGTTGGGGAGAGGGGTACCGCCTGCTCCGCTGCTGATCGCGCGCGAGCACGACAATCTCACCGAGAGTGGGCTGCTCGACGCAGTGCGCCTACTTCTTCTTCGCCCCGACCCGCTCGAGCTTCTTGATCTCGAGCGCCGGCCGGCCAGATTTCTCGGCGATCTCGCGGTCCTGTTCCATGATGAAGCCGCGCGCCGGCTCGTCGCCGTCGAGCCCGCCGAGCAGCTCGGCCGGCACGCGGCGGTTGGAGCGCTGCGAGCCGTCCTCATAGAAGACGTTGAAGAAGGCGAATTCGCCTTTGGGATTGGTCCCGGGTTTTTTCGGCATGCGCGGCTTGTCCTCAATCGGCGGGCCCGAGTCAAAGCAAATCGCGCAAGTCTCCCCGCTGATCTAAGTCTCCCCGCTGATCTGCCCTGCGCGGCAACCGGGCGATGTTACCGCTCACCTGGCTCGCCGACCTGCTATCGGCCTGAACCGGAAGCAACGGGCTTTCGCTTCGCCCGCCAAACGCGCGGCAGCCGAAATGCGACAATTTTCTGACGATCGTCACTTGCGCCGCCACGACCGATTCGCGTATGAGGCGTATCTCGCCGCTTTGCAACTCGCCATTTCGAGAAGCATCCTCCGATGTCCCACGCCATCCTCGACGCCAACAAGGCGCTCGTGCTCGCGCATTACGAGGCGGTGATCAACCGCCACGATCCCGATGCGATCCGCAGCCAGCTTACGCCCGACTTCTTCGACCATGTCACCGGCAAGATGATGAGCGCCGACGAGGTGATCGCGCATTCCATGATGCTGCACGAAGCTTTCGGCAATCTGTCCGTGGTCGCCGAATGCCTGGTCGCCGAACGCGACATCGTCGCCGGCCGCTTCATCTGGCGCGGCACCCACCGCGGCCCCTGGCGCGGCATCCCGCGCACCGGCAAGCACGCCGAATTCCGCGGCATGACCTTCTGGCGCATCCGCGACGGCAAGATCTGCGAGCGCTGGGCGGAGATCGATTTCGAGGGGCTGGAGCGCTATCTCAGGGCCTGAGCAAAATCTGCAAAACTCCGCCGCGTTTCGATCGTGATCCGCAGCCATCGTCCGCGGCGTGCATCACCTTCCACAGCCGCAGGCCGGTCATCCTGCATCCATCACGAGCGCTGCGGCCATCTGGCCTCCGCTGCGCCGGTTCATCGCCGGCGAACGCCGGCTCGGCCTGTTCATGGCCCGTCGTCGTTCGACATCAGCGCCTTACGAATTCCTGCGCTTTGGCGTGAAGCAGGCCTGGGCCTGCCTGTTCGGCGGCATCGCGGTGGCGCTGATGATCAGCACCTGGCGGCTCTACCCGGCGGATGCGGCGCTGGCGCGCTACGACTTCCTCTTCCTCTGCATGCTCGCAGTGCAGCTCACGCTGCTCGCGGGGCGGCTGGAGACGTGGGAGGAGGCGAAGGTCATCCTTATCTATCACCTCGTCGGCACCGCGATGGAGCTGTTCAAGACATCAGTCGGCTCCTGGATCTATCCGGAGCCGAATCTGTTCAGGATCGGCGGCGTGCCGCTGTTTTCCGGCTTCATGTATTCCTGCATCGGCAGCTATATCTGCCGTTGCTGGCGGCTGTTCGATTTCCGCTTCACGTACCATCCGCGCCGCCTCAGCCTGATCGCGCTCAGCATCGCGATCTACGGCAACTTCTTCAGCCACCACTATATCATCGACCTGCGCTGGCTGCTGTTCGCCTGGGCGGGCTGGCTGTTCCGGCGCACGCGGGTCCATTTCAAGGTCTGGCGCAGCTATCGCGCGATGCCGCTGCTGCTCGGATTGGTCCTGGTGTCGATGTTCATCTGGTTCTCGGAAAACGTCGGCACCTTCACCAGGACGTGGCTCTATCCGTCGCAGCGGCTCGGCTGGTCGATGGTCTCTGTCGAGAAGCTCGGCTCCTGGTTCCTGCTCCTGATCATCAGCTACACGCTGGTCAGTCTCGTGAACGCACCGCGGGGGCAGGCGGTGGCGAGTGGGCAGCGGCGGCTTCTGGATGCCACAGATGCGCCAGCCGGAGCATCCGCGCCAATTCTTTGACGGCCTCGTTTCCTCCGTGGCATGATCGGTTGTTCGAAGCAGGAGGGATTTTCGCATGCTCAGGTGTCGTCTGGCGGTTCTATTCGGCGCCTTGCTGCTTGCCACCCCGTCCTACGCCGCCCGCTGCGGCGGCCCTTTCAACACCTTTGTCCAGTCCTTCGCTCAAGAAGCCGCCGCGGCCGGCGTCTCGCAGGATGTGATCTCGTCCGCGCTCGGTGGCGTGACGGAGGATGGCGGCGTCCTCGCCTTCGACCGGCGGCAGCGCTACACCTTCAACAAGACGTTCGAGCAGTATGTCTCGACCCGGGTCGGGCCCGGACGCATCAATGGCGGGCGGGCGCTGTTGCAGCGGCATGCGGCGCTCCTGTCGAAGATCGAGGCGCAGTATGGCGTGCCGCGCCAGATCCTGGTCGCGATCTGGGGGCTGGAGACCGATTTCGGCAAGGGCGACATGGGCAAGCTGCCGGTGATCCGGACGCTCGCGACGCTGGCGCATGATTGCCGCCGCACGGATTTGTTCCAGGGCGAATTGCTGGCGGCGCTCAAGATCGTGCAGCGTGGCGACCTTCGTCTGAATGACCTGATCGGCGCCTATGCCGGCGAGATCGGTCAGACCCAGTTCCTGCCGTCGTCCTACATCAAGTATGGCGTCGATTTCGACGGCGACGGCCGCGTCGATCTGCGCCATTCGGTGGCCGACGTGCTGGCCTCGACCGCGAACCTGCTGCACACCAACGGCTTCAAGATGGGCGCGCCCTATGGCGAGGGCAGCGCCAATTTCGAAGCGATGCGGGAGTGGAACCGGGCGGTGATCTACCGCAAGACGATCGGGTATTTCGCCGATCAGCTGGTCGGGCGGTGACACGTAACTCTCCACGTCATTGCGAGCCAACGGGTCGCGCGAATGCGCGCCCGATGACAGGCTCCGCGAAGCAATCCATCCTTCAGCACATGCGGAACGATGGATTGCCTCGTCGCTTCGCTCCTCGCAATGACGGGTGGGACAATCGGGTGTTGCCATGGAAACGATCGGCACGCAGAAGATCTGGTCGTTCTTCGATCGCAGGAAATGTCTTGTCGCGAAGAACACGACGGTTCGCAAGGGGCCAGGTCATCGCATCGGCTCATACTTCGAACTCGCCACCAAGATCGCCGAGCTACAGTTCCTCAACCGTGACAACGTCCTGTTGTTTCGCGGCCAGGGCGCGGACCATCAGAACGTCCAGCACAATTCGTCGTTGAAGCCGACGCTGTTTCGGGGGGCCGGTCGAAATCCCAGTCGCGCGACGCTGGTTGCGCGCTTCGCGTCCCTGCAACGCGCCGAGCAGATCCTCGTCACGGAGTACGCCAGGGCCAAGCTGCTTGGGCTGGAACGGCTGAAGCGGCACCGCATCCTGCGCTGGTCGGTTCTGCAGCATTATGAGGTCTGCCCGACACCGCTGCTCGATGTCACCCATTCGATCCGGATCGCTGCGTCCTTTGCCTCGCTCGCCAAGACGGAAACCGCGTTCGTATATGTGCTGGGTGTTCCGAATGTGAGTGGCGCCGTCACGGCGAGCGCCGAAGCCGGCCTGCAGATCGTGCGTCTCTCCAGCGTCTGCCCGCCGTCTGCGGTACGGCCGCATATCCAGGAGGGATATCTGCTCGGCGAATACCCCGACATGGCCGGCTATGAGCAGAAGGAGAACTATTTTCACTACGAGATGGATTTCGGCCGGCGGCTGGTCGCAAAATTCTCGTTCAAGCCGGCGTCGTTCTGGAAGGACGATGACTTCCCCCAAATCGCCGAGCGCGCACTCTATCCATCGGAGGCGAGCGATCCGCTCTATCGCCTGGCGCTCGGGGTGAAGAGCCAGCTGGGTGGATAAGTGGATGCATCGCCCTTGACCGCGCCACACACTCGCTGTCGTCCCGGCGCAGGCCGGGACCCATAATCACCAACGGTAGTTCTTGCACCACGCCGTGGCCCCAGCTCATTTCGACAATATCACCCTGTGGCAATGGGTCCCCGGCCTTCGCCGGGACGACGCCGGATGCTTGGCAACTGCCACTTACTTCGCCGCCTTCGCTGTCGCCTTCTCGATCTGCCGCTGCATCATCTTCCAATAGGTGCCCGGACGGAAACGTTGCAGCAGGTCCAGGAAGCGGGCGTCGTTGCCGATCAGGATGCGCGGCTGATTTTTCTCGATGCCGGCGATGATGCGCAAGGCGGCTGCGGTCGGCGTGGTCCTGGCCAGCGCGTCGAAGCGCTCGATCGATTCTGCGCGGCGGGCATTGTTGATGACGCCGGCCCCGGTGCGCGAGTTGCGCGCGATGTTGGTGGCGACGCCGCCGGGATGCACGACCGAGAGCTTGATCGGGCTGTTCGCCATCGAGAGCTCGTGGCGCAGGCTCTCGGAGAAGCCGCGCACCGCGAATTTCGCCGCGCAATAGGCGCTCTGGCCGGGCGGCGCGATGATGCCGAAGATCGAGGAGATGTTGACGATATGGGCCTCGCGCTGCCGCGACAGCTGGCGCAGGAAGGCGCGGGTGCCGTGCACCACGCCCCAGAAATTGATGTTGAACAGCCACTCCATCTGCGCCTGCTCGATCTCGCCGAACTGGCCGAGCAGGGCGACGCCGGCATTGTTGATGACGATGTTGAGGTTGGGATGCGCGGCGCTGGCGGCCTCGGCGAATGCCGTGATCTGCTCCGGCTCGCTGACATCGACGCGGTGCACGGTGACCTTGCGCTGGCTCGCCTTCGTGATCTCGCCGGCCGCGGCCTGCAGGCCGGCCTCGTCGCGGTCGGCGAGCGCAAGGTCACAGCCGCGCAGCGCCAGCTCGAACGCCAGCGCGCGGCCGATGCCGCTGGCGGCTCCGGTCACGGCGGCAGTGGATCCACGGATCGCAGTCATGGGTGGCAGCTCCATCTGGGACAAGGAAACTCACGGGTTTCGTTCTTTTCTCAGATTGGAACCGAACCATAAAGCGGTTTTAGGCATTTAATCTGTGTTCGATTTCAACCGGCGATCATTCAAGGGAGGCACACCCATGGGACAGTCGAGACCCTATCGTGCAAAAGCGTTGGTGGTCGAGGACGACCCGATGCAACGCGAGATGATCGGTTTGCTGCTGGAGGAAAGTGATTTCGACGTCATCGGCTGCGAGAGCGGGGAGGCGGCCGAGCTGGTGCTCAAGAGTATCGGCGGCAAGGTCGTCCTGCTGATGACCGATGTCGAGCTCGCCGGCCACATGACCGGCGTCGAGCTCGCATACGCCGCCAAGCGCTACAATCCCGACCTCGAGGTCATCGTCACCTCGGGCCGGCCGCTGCGGCAGCGCCTGCCGGACGGCGCGACATTCTGGTCCAAGCCCTGGGCGCCGCTGGACGTGATCCGCGTCGCCGAGACGAAGGCTTCCGCGCTCGCGGGCGAGGGGCGGCGGCACGGGTCCGCGTAACTCCGCGTAACGAAATCGTCAGCGTCGGCAAGCGCCGGCGATGGGCCCGCCGCTTCCGCCTGCCGCGGCGGCGTGATATCTGCGCCGGATGCCTTGCCCGCGGGTGCGACGCGCAGAGCTCGCGCCGGGAGGGGCTTCACGGGCGGAGCACATGCCGATGACATGGTCCTTCCTCTTGACCTCGCTGATCGTGGTGGCCTCGCCCGGGACCGGGGTGCTTTACACGCTGGCGGTGGCGCTGACGCGGGGATCGAAGGCCAGCGTTGCCGCCGCGTTCGGCTGCACGCTCGGAATCGTGCCGCAGATGATCGCGGCGATGCTCGGGCTCGCCGCCATCCTGCACACCAGCGCGATGGCATTCGCGACGCTGAAATGGTGCGGCGTGGTCTATCTGCTCTATATGGCCTGGCAGGCGCTGCGCGAGCGAGGGGCGCTCGCCGTCGACACCGAGGTCAAGCCGCGCTCGCGCCGGCGGGTGATCGTAACAGCCATCCTGATCAACATCCTCAATCCGAAACTGTCGATCTTCTTCCTGGCCTTCCTGCCGCAATTCATCGACGCCGGCGAGCCGCATCCGCTGGCGCGGATGGCCGAGCTCTCGGGCGTGTTCATGGCAATGACCTTTGCGGTGTTCGCGGTCTACGGGCTGTTCGCTGCCTCGGTGCGTGACCGCGTCATCACCCGGCCGAAGGTGATGGCCTGGCTGAGAAGGAGCTTTGCCGCCGGCTTCGCGCTGCTCGGCGCCAAGCTTGCCTTCGCCGAGCGCTGACCGCGTCGGGCTGATGCTGGCACCGTAACTGCGGGCAATAAAAAAGCAGGCCTTGCGCCTGCGATATCGAAACCCTGTTTGCGCGGGGCGCGAGCCGTTGGAAACCGAACTCCCCACTCTGGGTGCCCGGGCAGGGCTTGAGCCGCTACCCGGGCGAGATCGGTTTACTTCTTGGCCTTCTTCTTCGTCTTGGCCTTCTTCGCCTTCTTCGCCTTCTTCGCTTTCTTAGCCATAGTATCCTCTCAGGGTTTAATGGATTGAACGCGACTCCGAGGCATGCTTGGCGGAGGGCCAGCCTCGCAACATCCTCAATAACAAACTCAGCAGATTCGCTGGCGGCTGCCGTGGGCTGTCACGCCGCTGTCATCACGTTATCCACAGCTGTTATGCGTTTTCGGCGTCTTTTCGCGCCGTTCTACATCACATCAGCGCCAGCCGGCATCGTCAGCGCCATGCTTAACGCCGAGCAAATGCGCTCTTCATCAATTCAAAACCACAGCACGGATTGCCAGGCGGCGGGTCAGAGTCCGTTAAGCGGCGCGGCGGCATTCTCCCCGCAAGACAACGGGGATTGTCGTCGGAGGAGCGCCCAAAGGGCGGGCGGTTGGATTGCAGGGGAGGCGGGACCAAAACGGTCTCGGATATTTTAGATGTTGAGCGTTCCAACGCTTTGGACGGTATTCGTCATCAATTTTCTCGCGCTCGGCCTGATCTGGGCCTACGTCACGCACAGCTACCCCGCGTTCGGCGCGGCGCGGTTCTGGACCGGCTCGGCCTTCGCCGCCGCCGCCGGCGCGGCCAGCGCGATGCTCCGCGTGGTGCTGACGGACTCGCTCTCGCCGCTGCTCATCGCCGGCACGCTGCTGGTGTTTGCCGCCTGCCTCGCCGAGATGGGCGTCCGGTGCTTCTACGGCCGTCCCGTGACCTGGCGCGGCACCGCGCTGCTCTCCGGGCTGACCTTCGCCGGTCTCGGCGTCTTCATCTTCGCCTATGACAGCATGCCGGCCCGCATCGTCATCTACACCGCAGCGCAGATCACGCCGATCGCGCTGGTGGTGAAAATGCTGCTGGCGCCGGAGAACGGACGCGTCACCCCGGGTGCCCGGCTTGCCACCATCGTCGCCGGCATCATCATCGCCATCTACGCGCTGCGCCTCGTCGGCGCCCTGGTCCAGCCGGGCGAATTCTCCTTCGTTCGCTACAATGCCGCGCAGGCATCCGTCGTCCTGGTGCTGGTGTTCCTGTCGATGGCGCTGAATTTCGGTTTCCTGCTGATGGCGATGGACCGGTTGCGCAGCGAGGTCGCCGACCTCGCGCTGCTCGACGACCTCACCGGCGTCGGCAACCGCCGCCATCTGGTGCAGCGGCTGACCGAGGAATGCGCGCGCTCGGAGCGCAGCGGCGATCCGTTCGCGCTGCTGGTGATCGATCTCGACGGCTTCAAGGCCATCAACGATACCCATGGCCATGCCGCGGGCGACGCCTGCCTGCAGCATTTCACCCTGATGGCGCAGACGAGGCTGCGGCCGGGCGACACGCTGGCGCGCACCGGCGGCGACGAGTTCTGCATCGTGCTGCCGTCCTCGACGCTGCGCGAAGGCGCGATGATCGCCCGCCGCGTGCTGGAAGTCGTCCGCGCCGATGCCGAGCAGTGCACCGGCGGCGACATCCCGATCGCGGTCTCGATCGGGGTGGCGCAATGGGGCCGCGAGATCGGCCAGCATCCGGACCGGCTGATCGCCGCCGCCGACCACGCGCTCTACGATGCCAAGAAGGGCGGCAAGAACGGCTATGCGACCTACGAGCCGGCAGCGCCGGCACTCGCGCCCGACATGGTCGATCTGCTGGAGAGCGCGCTGCGCCGCAGCGCCTGAGCGTGCTATGGGTGCGCGCATGACGCTTCGCCTCCTCGCCGCGCTATTCGCGTTCACATTGGCGTCGGTTGCCTTCGCCGGAACGCCCGATCTGGCGACAATCGCCCGCTCACAGGGCACGCCCGAGATCCCCGGGCTGAACATGGTCTGGCTGTCGCCCTGGGGCGATGTCGCCAATGCCCATCCCTGGCGCAACATCATCGTGCATCAGACCGAGGGCCCGGCCGGATCGGCGCGCAATGGCGCGAGCGAGCAGCACAAGAACCCGACCCGCCGCGGCGTCATGGTCTGGGTCGAAACCGACGGCACGGTCTATTGGGCGGTCGCGGACAATCTGGTGCCGACCCACACCGACGGCGCCGATCGCAACGACAACAAATACATCGACAACAGCAAGACCTATCACCAGGTCAACAAGGACACCTCGATCGGCGTCGAGTTCGCCGGCAACTATCCCGACGTCACGCGCGGGCCGACCGAGGCCCAGATCGCGGCCTGGCGTATCCTGGTGAAGGTGCTGCGCGCGCGCTATGGCATCGCCCTCGATCATGTCTATGCGCACAACTGGATCGACTTCAAGGACGCCCGTTATTGCGAAGGCTGCGCGCTCGCGACGCTGGCGCGGGAGTGGGGCGAGTAGCGCCGGCACTTCTTTGACCGATGTCCTTGTTTGATGTCGGGTCTGACACAGTTGCGCGTGCATGCCTGCGATCGCAACCATTGCGTGATGCCGCGGTCTCGTTTAGCCTGAAAATCAGCCACACACTTGAACGCGCGCGTTGCTGCAGAAACACATCGGTGGATCGGATATCGAGCCACTTCCGCATGGGAGATCTCTCGTGTTTGTCGCACCCATCGATCGTCGCTTTTTCATGAAGTCCGCCGCCGCATTCACGGCGACGTTGCCGTTTGCCCGTCCGCAATGCGCGCATGCGGCCGAAGCCGAATTGATCGCCCGCCGGGTGCTGTTCGACGATCCCGACTATGGCAGCCTGACCGTCAGCCCGGACGGTTGGCACTTGTCCTGGCTCGCGCCGGTTGACGGCGTCCGCAACCTGTTCGTGGCGCGGATCGACGATCTCGCCTCCGCACGGCCCGTGACCCGCGTCACCGATCGCAATATCGCTCCGTTCTATCGCTGGGCGCAGACCAGCAGCCATATCATCTTCTTCCAGGAGCATGATGGCGACGAGAACTGGCGGGCCTCCAGCGTCAATATTCGCAACAACGCCGTCACCGCGCTGTCGCCGGCGCACGGCGTAAAGTCTCATCTGATGCAGATCGACCGCAAGTTCGCTACCGAAGTGCTGCTGGCGCACAACGGCCGCGACAAGCACTATTTCGATCTCTATCGCGTCAACGTGCTGAACGGCTCGAGCGACCTGCTCTACGAGAACAGGGAGTATGCCTGGTTGGTCTGCGATGGCGACTTCCGGCTGCGGCTCGGCGTTCGCTACGCCGCCGACGGCTCGGCGGAGGTGTTCGAGCGCCACGCCAGCGGCACCTGGTCGCCATTCATGACGTTTCCGATTGGCGACACTGACGGCACCGACCTGCTGGAGTTCAGCGCAGACGGCAAGACACTCTACATGATCGACACCAGCGGGCGCGACAAGGCCGCTTTGGTTGCGGTGGACATGGCAACGAAGAAAAAGACGCTGCTCGCGTCTGACGACACGGTCGATATCACGAATGTCAGCTTCTTCGCGCGCCGGCCGCTGGCGGCGCGCGCCGTGAGGGAGCGCGGGCACTGGCAGGCGGTCGATCCCGGCACCGTGCAGGATCTCGAGGACCTCTCAAACTACGCCTCGGGCGATGTCTATCTGGGCGGCCGCAGCTATGCCGACAAGGTGCTGACCGCCTTTTTCGAGCGCGACGACAAGAGCGGCGAATTTGTGCTGCTCGACCGCGAAACCCGCGAAGTGCGGCCGCTGTTCAAGCAGCGGAAGATGCTGGAGGGGCTCAATCTGCAGCCGCTCGAGGCGGTGGCGTTTCCGGCGCGCGATGGGCTTCGTCTCAACGGTTACCTGACGCGTCCCGTTCAGGCCACCGGCAAGGTTCCGCTGGTGCTGGTGATCCACGGCGGTCCCTATGGACGTGATTTCTGGGGCTTCAACGCGGTGCACCAGTGGCTCGCTAATCGCGGCTACGCGGTGCTCAGCGTGAACTATCGCGGCTCGACCGGCTATGGCAAAGCGTTCGTCACAATGGCCGACCACGAATGGGGCGGCCGCATGCACGACGACCTGATCGACGCCGTCGGCTGGGCGGTCGGGCAAGGCTTTGCCGATCCGGCGCGGGTCGGCTTCTTCGGCGGCAGCTATGGCGGCTATTCAGCGCTGATGGCGGCCACCAAGACGCCGGACGTGTTCGCCTGCATCGTCGACCTCTTCGGCATTTCCAATCTGCAGACCTTCATGGCGACCATCCCGCCATACTGGCAGCCCTGGTTCAGTGTCTGGAAGAACCGGCTCGGCAATCCGGATACCGATGAGGGCCGCGCGCTTCTGGCCGAGCGGTCGCCGCTCAACCATCTCGAGCGGGCCACAAAGCCGATCCTGATCGCTCAGGGTTTGAATGATGTCCGCGTGGTGGCGGCGGAATCGCAACAGATGGTCGACGCTCTGAGGAGCCGCAACGCACCGGTGACTTACATCACCTTCCGCGACGAAGGCCACGGTTTCGTCCGGCCGGTCAATCGCTTTGCCTTCTGCGCGGTCGCCGAGGCATTCCTCGCAAAACATCTCGGCGGCCGCTGCCAGCCGTTCGAGAACGACCTCTCAAGCTCGACGATGAAGGTCGAAGTTGGTGGAGACCTGGTGCCGGGGCTTACAGGGTAGCGAGCGTTGCGGCGATCGCACGATGGATCGATCGCAAAACTATCGCTCTTTCGATGCAAGCTGATTTGCACCGCGACGCGAGCGTCGCGGCAGCAAGATCATGCCGGGGAGAGCCCGGGAGCCGGATGGTGAAGTTGCCCGGCACTCGCCAAAACTGCTTCAGCTGATATGAGCGAGTTCGATGGACGGGCCCGCATCGCCTCCCGTTGATACCTCGCGAGAATATCGGTGTCCAGGACGACGCGCTCCTGGGTGTAATAGGCGAAGTGGGCGACGATCTCGTCACCGATGATGTGCCCGGGTCGTTTCGTCAGCATGGGAAGGAAGGCGGAGATATGTTCCTCGTCATCGACATCAAGCGGGCAAAAGGCGTCACCAAGCGCGTTTCGATCCGCTCCGAACACACCAAGGCAATTGATCGAGAACCGTCCCATCGTCATCGTGGCGTCTGGAATATGGAGGGACTCGACCCGATCGGTCTCGATCTTGTTCAGAAAAGCACGATGGAGATGTACGGCGAATTGAGGGTTTCTCCATCCGATTTCGCAGGCCGCCTGACACGACAACGCATCCGAGCTTTTGACCTTGCCATGGAATGACAAGAGCCAGCTGCAGATCGCATTGTTGATGACCAACGGCGAGAACCAGATCGCATTTGTCTTGCTTGCCGCGGCCTTTGCCGCAAAGCGCCCAAAAAAACCCGGAGGCAGGTAACAGATGTCGTCATCCAGTTTGACGTAAAAGGCGTTCGGATCGGTCATCGTCCGATAGAACTTGTTGATCGATTTGTTGTCGCCCTTTGAGTCCGGCAGCGAGACGATCTTGATCCTGGGACTGGCCAACGATTGAATATAGGCGCGGTCGGCGGGATCTCGGCAATTGTCCCACAGGTGCCATTCAGTGACTGCGTCGTCGCTGAGAATATATTTGGCCAACACTTCGAGATATCTGCGTCGGCCGGCCGGCGTGACGGCGATCACTTTCATAACCTGTTCCTTCGTCTGCGCGCATTGATCCAGTTCGGGCCTGCTTGCCTTCCAAGTCAAGCGCGCCTTGGCAGCGAATTCGAGCTCCGCGAGCGCCTTCCAGAGCCGCGCGGCGCGCGGGAAAGCTCAGTCCGGCGTGGCTATCGCGAACCCGACCTGCTGATGGCTTGGCACAAAGCCGAACGGTTTGGCTCGCATACCGGTTTCGGCGAGCAGTTCCTCGAACGCCTTGAACTCGTGATCGCGCCAACCCGGATAGTTCCAGTACTCGTCGAACACGATGAGAGTGCCCGGCACGATCCGATCCTTCAAATTTGCAAGGATTGTCTTGGTCGACGAATAGAGATCGCAGTCTACGTGAAGCAGCGAGAGCGGTGTTTGCGGCCGATCACGAAGGAAGGCCGGCAGAGTATCGTCAAACCACCCCTTGATCAGCGTCACGTTGGGCGGAACGATTGGCAGGCTTCCCTGCGCGAATGCTCCCTTGTCAAATCCGCTCCGCCACGCCTCAGGCAGCCCCTCGAAAGAGTCGAAGCCGTAGAAATGGGTCTGCGGTGTGTTCCGGCCCATGTGGCTGATCGTGCGACCCGACGCCACCCCGAATTCAAGGAACAGGCCGTTTGGGTGAGCCAGCTCCAGTGCTTTCGACAGCAGCGCCAGATCGTTGTCAAACGGAGGGCACGTCAGAAAATGCTTCTCGTAGTGCTCCGCGCTGTCGAGAGCTGCCTTGAAACAGGCGACGTCAAGAATATCGAAGCTATCCCCTCGGGGTCTGGGAAAGTTCATTCCTGGCGACGGGATCCTCGGCGGGTTTTTCGGGACTGCCGGTATGTGGATTTCAGCTGGTGGTCGCCCGTCGTGCATCAGGAAAGAGAGCGCGCCGGCCACCTGGAGGTTCAGGGGATCCTGCGCTTGAAGCTGTCTCAGCCTTGCGATGGCCTCGTCGCGCGGACCTGCGATGCCTTGAATGAAGGCCTCGAGGACATCGAAAATCTTGACGACCTTGGGCTGCTGAACAGAGCGCAAAGCGCGCAGGACCACAAGGAGGTCGCCAGCATCGCCCTCCTCGACGACCAGCTTCAGGAGCAGCCAGAGCTCCGGATGATCCAAGCCATCCTCCATGTCCCCCGCTATTCGATCGAGAGCTCTGAAGGCCTGCGTTTCCTCGAGCTTGGTCGCGCTCGTGTGCTCGTCTGATTGCGGTACGTGTTCGGTCATTGGCCCCCTCGCCGGTACGCCTGCTGACGCATCGGAGTTTGTCGATACTCACGCGGCGCGGCGGACGCTGACTCGCCGTCTCATGAGTCGCCCAAGGAGCGCCAAACATGGCTTATAATTGGTTAACATTCTCCATATGAGCCGCCTCGGCGGCACCCGGCGGTCATACCCATCAATCTTCTGCTGCGCTGCGGGAGGATGGGCCATCCTACAGGCTGCCCGTAACCTGACCCCAGTGGCCTCAGCTAAATCTGATAATGTCTCATACAGGTCTGGGGCAGATCGGAGGACAAGTTATGAAGGCCGCGTTGCTCACGGCGACCGCGCTGGTTGCCTTGTCGTCTCTGGCTGTCGCGCAAAATCAGCCCGCCGCAACCACGGCCCCCAAGGCGAATGCCACAGTTGATCCCGCAATGCCCAAGGTACGGACGAGCGCCCCCGGCGGCGGCAGACTGCACTATGATTTGCCTTGTCGCGTGTCGTCGGCGGGCACATGCATTACGGAGCCACCGCTATATCCGCCAAATAGGCCAAGACCCTGACCAAAACATCCGCGCCCGGATGGCATCGCGGAGGCCGCCTCAGTTGGCGGCCTCATTCATTTCGATGTCGCCTCTTGGCCGATTTGATGGCGACACCGTTGCCCTCAAGCGGCCTTGCGTCGCTATGGCTGTTCACCACCAGTATGGCCACCGCCACCCCTCATAGAGGTCCCACGACGACACCAAAGGCGGCCCGTATGGATCGACCCGGTCGTCTTCAGGGCGATAGCGATATCGGGGAACAATATAATAATCCCACGGAGTTGGCGTGATCACGGGCGCCGCGATAACGACCCGCCTGGGTTGATGAACGACTGGTGCCTTCCGCGCCCGGGCTTCAGCACCAGACGTCCCGAGGTTACACAGCACCAGGGCCGCTCCGAGAGCGCACGCGACGGTCATTTTCTTCATGCGTCGGCCTCCTTGCCTGAGAGTGCAAAAGGACTCAAAGCAAGGCAAGCTAATTCGCTCCCTTGGCCGGCATGACCACCATCCTACAAAACAAAAGCCGGCGTTGCCGCCGGCTTTCGTAACTCTTTGGCTATGTGCCGCGCGCTTAGTGCGCGGCTTCCAGCGCTGCTTCCTGCCTTGCGATCGTGCCCTTGACGGCCGACTGCACCTTCTCGAAGGCGCGGACCTCGATCTGCCGCACGCGCTCGCGCGACACGCCGAATTCGGCGGCGAGGTCTTCCAGCGTCATCGGCTCATCCGCCAGGCGCCGCGCCTCGAAGATGCGGCGTTCGCGCGGGTTGAGCACGCCGATGGCGCCGTTGAGGGCTTGCCGGCGATGATCGAACTCCTCGCTCTCGGCCATCAGAACCTCGGCGTTGGGCGAGTTGTCGACCAGCCAGTCCTGCCATTCGCCGGCTTCGCCGTCGTCGCGGATCGGGGCATTGAGCGACGCGTCACCGCCGAGGCGGCGATTCATGTCGACGACGTCCTGATCGGTCACGCCGAGGCGCTTGGCAATCAGCTTCACCTGGTCGGGGTGGAGATCACCCTCTTCCAGCGCGGAGATCTTGCTCTTCGCCTTGCGCAGGTTGAA
>Ga0153933_1000085_pt1 | contig 52827 bp, 53 predicted proteins | sample TSNJ017MetaG_FD_102275 | JGI IMG/M metagenome (GOLD analysis project Ga0153933, IMG submission 102275) | Attine ant fungus gardens microbial communities from New Jersey, USA - TSNJ017 MetaG | ecosystem: Host-associated > Fungi > Mycelium > Unclassified | place: USA: New Jersey, Wharton State...
CCTCGATTGCTGGCGGGAGCGCGATTGGTCTCTCGGTCACCGACAAACGCCGAAAGCCGGACGGTGATGGCCGATCGTGCGCCTGAAATCGGCGCGAGGCGAGTCCTAAATCTGCTCCAGTATGGCCCCTCAAGCCCCGTTGCTGCAATGCAGGCGAGGAAGGACGCCGTTAAGGCATCCGGCGATCACGTCCGGCTGCGTCCGGCGCCGGCGCTCGTTAACACAGGTTATTGTCGCCCGGGTTCCCTGCCCCCTATCGTTCAGCAACCAACCTGGGCAGGCACACATGCAAGACATGCTGACGCATCTCGAGAAGCTTCGCACGGACGCTGCGGAGTGCGCCCTGATCCGCGACCTCGCCACCGACATCAAGAAGCGGGAGCTGTTCACCAAGCTCGCGGAGCATCTTGCGACCCTTGCCGCAGAGGTCGAGAAGGCCGTGGCGGCTGCGCGCGAGGACGGCGGAACAGCCTGACCACCTGTTGGAACCTGCGCCGCCCAGGGACATTGTCATCTCGACCAACGGTTGAGCGGTGGCCGCCGGCCACGGCCGGCACCGCCTTCACAGGTTGTTTGATTGCTGGCTGATCAGCGCGCGCATAGCGCTGGTCGGCTTGATTTTTCCCTGCGCAAGGTCCTTTCGTATTGGCAAGAACCGCTGATCTGGTCTCCGGCAGAACCTTGCCACCGCGAGAGGTGGCGCGATGACTGCGGAGAAGCAAAAGGCGGTCTGGTACGTCTCGTTCGCGCTCCGCGATCCCGACACCACGCACCGGCGCTTCGCGCGGCAGACGCGCACCTTCTCAACCGAGCACGAAGCCAGGGTGTTTGCGCAGAGCCTGCTCGATCAGACCAGCGACATCAGCGCCGGAACGATCAATCCGCACTCCCCGCGATGCGTGATCGCGCCGAAAGCCATCGCCGGCTGGGTCGGCGACGTCTGACGCGCTGTCAGGTCGTCCCCACTCGTGCCGCCGGCATGTAGATCTGCGCGTAGCCTTCCTTGATCGCCGAGGTGATGCGATCGAGCCGGCGATCGATATGCTTCTCCAGCACGGAGACGCACAGCTCCTCGTCGCGCGCCTTCAGGCCCTCGACGACGGCGCGGTGCTCGGCCTGGGTGTTGGAGCGGTTGATGCGGTCCATGTCGATCCAGCGCACGAAACGAATCCGCGCATTGACGTTGCGCAGCACGCGCAGCATCTCGGCATTGCCGGACATCGCCATCAGTCGCTCATGGAAGGTCTCGTCGAGCTCGACCAGCTCGACCGAGGAGCGCTCGCCGGGATCGGGACCGGTGGCGTGCAGGAAGGCCAGCAGCGCATCGATGTCTTCATCCTTGGCGCGCTTGATCGCGAGTCTGATCGAGGCGATCTCCAGCGACTTGCGCAGCTCATAGAGATCGAAGATCTCATGCGCGTCGAGCTCGCGGCAGAAGAAGCCCTTGCCCGGCGTGAAGCGCAGGAAGCCTTCGGTGTTGAGCCGGTTCAGCGCCTCGCGCAGCGGCGTGCGGCTGACGCCGAGGCGCTTGGCCAGCTCACCCTCGTTCAGCCGCTCGCCCGGCTTGAACTCGTAGCTGATGGCCATCGCCTTGAGCTGTTCGTAGACGCGGTCGACGATGCTGTCTGAGCTGATGTCCAAGGTGATATCCGCTTGGCGCTTCATGGTTGCAGGGAATCGCGATCACACCACGATACTATCATCCAAAGGTACGCGGCCTCAGCCCCGCGTGGAACCAGGTGATCATCGAATAGATGTCATAGACCGGCAGCCCGACCTCGGCCTGCAACGCGGCCGCATAGGGCGGCATGTTGGTGCATTCGAGCACGATGGCGCCGACCTCGGGATGGCGCGCCACCAGTTCCTTGCCGGCCTCGACCACGTCGCGCTCGGCCTGCGCGATGTCCATGTCGTCCTTCTCGGCCTTGATCAGGACGCGGAAGAATTCCTTGCCGTTCTCGGTGCCGACCAGCGGCGTGTCGAGCGGCACGCCGGCGCCTTCGAGATGCGCCGGCGACAGCGTCGAGCCCGACACCGTGACGAGGCCGACGCGCTTGCCCGGCGGCAAGGTCGACTGCACCCAAGGCACCTGCATCAGCGAGGAGGTCGCAACCGGCACGCCGACCGCGGCCGCGAGCTCCTTCTGGAACAGCGCCAGGAAGCCGCAATTGGTGGTGATGGCCTCGGCGCCGAGCCGCACCAGCTCCTTCGCCGCATCGATGAAGTCAGGCAGCAGCCCCGCAGCGCCCTTGAGCACCACCTTCTCCGGCGACGCCCCGCTGACGACGCGGTAGAGCACCGGGAACGGCCAGGTGGTGCCGTTGCCCATGTCGCCGGGAATGCGCGGAAAGCGCGCCTCCAGCATCAAAATGCCGAGCGGCGCGCCATAGAGCGCCTTGCCGCCGCGGGCGATACGAGAAGAGGAGTTCGCTGGAGTGGTCATGGCCGAGTTCTCAGAGGAAGCGTGACGGAGCAAAGGGGGCGAGCGGAATCTCCGGCGCCTTGCCGCTCAGGAGTTGCGCGACGAGACGCCCGGTGCGGGCCGAGCCGACGAGGCCGATATGGCCGTGGCCGAAGGCATAGACCACGTCCTTCGTGGCGCGCGCATAGCCGATGCAGGGACGGCCGTCGGGCATGCTCGGGCGATGGCCGAACCAGGTTTTGATGCGCGACGCCGGAATGGTCTTCGGCAGTTTCGGGAACATGCTGAAGAGATGGTCGCGCAGGATCTCCGCGCGCTTCCAGTTCGGCGCGGCATCGAGGCCTGCGATCTCCACGGTGCCGGCGGCGCGCAGCCCCTTGTCGGTCCAGTTCACCACCATCTTGGCGTCGGAGGCCATCATCGAGTTGCGCGGACCGGATTCCGGATGCTCGATCATGACGTGGTAGCCGCGCTCGGTCTCGAGCGGCAGCGGATCGCCGATCGACGCAGAGAGCTGCTTCGAGCGCGCGCCGGCGGCGACGACCGCGGCGTCACAGGCGATCTCGCCGCTCTCGGTGACGACGGCAACGAGCCTGCCATTCTGGAGCTTAAGGCCGGTTGCCTTGGTCGCGACACGCTCGGCACCGTTCGCGATCGCATGCGCCGCGAGGGCGGCGACATAGCTGCCGGGATCGCGGCAGCGGCCCGCCTCCTCCACCACAACGCCAAACTTGTAGCGCGGGTGCAGATCCGGCTCGCGCTGGCGCATCTCGTCTTCGTCGAGCTCGAGCCACTCGATGCCGACGCGTTTGCGGATGCGCCAGCCGAGATCCCCATCAAAGGGCGCGCGGGAGGGATACACATGCATCACCCCGCGCCGCTCGATCAACTCGGGCACGCCGGCCTCGTCGGCCAGTTGCTTGTGCAGCAGCGGCGCGTCCTTCAGGAGGTCGCGCAGCGCCCGCGCCGTCGCCTCGACCTGCGGCTCGGTCCAGCTCGCCAGCAGGTACTTGATCAGCCAGGGCAGCGCCTTCGGCAGATACGACCAGCGGATCGCGAGCGGCCCCAGCGGGTCCATCAGATAACCCGGCACCTTCTTCCAGGTGCCGGGCTCGGCCGGCGGGATCACCGAATGCGATGACAGCCAGCCGGCATTGCCGTAGCTCGCGGCCTGCTCACCGCCGGGCTCGCCGGGATCGATCAACGTGACGCGATGGCCCTCACGCAGCGCCTCGATGGCGCTGATCACGCCGACCGCGCCGGCGCCGATAATCGCAACGTGGCGGCCCGTGTCGGTCATCAGCGCTTGGCCTCCTCGGGGACAAAATCCTTGCCGACCGACATCGCGCGCGGGTCGACCAGGCAGTGCAGGATCGCCGGCTTGCCGGACGCCAGCGCGCGCTCGAAGGCCGGCGCGAAATCCTCGGTGCGCTCGACCCGCTCGCCATGGCCGCCGAATGCCTTCGCATACAGCGCGAAATCGGGGTTCTTGAGCTGCGTGCCGACGACGCGGCCGGGATAGTCGCGCTCCTGATGCATGCGGATGGTGCCGTATTGCGCGTTGTCAATCACGACGACAATCAGGGCTGCGTCATACTGCACGGCGGTGGCGAACTCCTGCCCGTTCATCAGGAAGCAGCCGTCGCCGGCGAAGGCGACGACGACGCGATCGGGATGATGCCGCTTGGCCATCACGGCCGCCGGCACGCCATAGCCCATCGAGCCCGAGGTCGGCGCAAGCTGGGCGGCGAAGGCGTGGAAGCGGTGGTGGCGATGAATCCAGCCGGCATAATTGCCGGCGCCGTTGCAGACGATCGCGTCCTTCGGCAGCCGGTCGCGCAGCCAGGTCACGACCTGGCCATACTGGAAATGGCCCGGCAGCTCGCGCGGCTTCTCGGTCCAGGCAAGATAGTCGGCATGCGCCTTCGCGGCCTCGCCCGCCCAAGCCGGCGTCGTCGCAGGCTTCATGGTCTCGACGGCGGCACCGAAGGCGGCGGGCGTCGCCTGGATCGCCAGCGCCGGCTGGTACACGCGGCCGAGTTCTTCGGAGCCCGGATGGATATGGATCAGCTTCTGCTGCGGGACGGGTATGTCGAGCAGCGTGTAGGACCCTGACGGCATCTCCGACATGCGGCCGCCGATCAGCAGGATCACATCGGCGCCGGTGATACGATCCTTCAGCTTCGGGCTCGGCCCGATGCCGAGGTCGCCGGCATAATGCGAGTGATCGGCGTCGAACAGCGAGGCACGGCGGAACGAGGTGGTCACCGGCAGATCGAAGCGCTCGGCAAAGCGGGCGATGCCCTTCGCCGCGTCCGCGGTCCAGGCCGAGCCGCCGAGCACGATGATCGGCGCCTTGGCGCCAGCGAGCATCGCGCCGAGGCGTTCGAGATCGGATGGTGCCGGCCAGCTTGCCGCGGGCTCAACGCGCGGGGCATCGGCGACCGCCGCGGTTTCCGTCAGCATGTTCTCCGGCAGCGAGATCACCACCGGACCCGGACGACCCTGCAACGCGACGCGGAAGGCGCGCGCGACCAGTTCCGGAATGCGGTCGGGACGGTCGATCTCGACCGCCCATTTCGCCATGGTGCCGAACACCGCCTTGTAGTCGAGCTCCTGGAACGCCTCGCGCTCGCGCATGCCGGTATCGACCTGGCCGACGAACAGGATCATCGGCGTCGAATCCTGCATCGCGATGTGGACGCCGTGCGCCGCGTTGGTCGAGCCCGGACCGCGGGTCACGAAGCAGATGCCGGGACGCCCGGTCAGCTTGCCATAGGCTTCCGCCATCATCGCAGCACCGCCCTCGGCGCGGCAGATCATGACGTCGATCGGGCTGTCATGCAGCGCGTCGAGCGCCGCCAGATAGCTCTCGCCCGGCACACAGGTGACGCGTTCCACCCCCTGCGCGACCAACTGGTCGATCAGGATCCGGCCTCCGGTGCGGGCGTTCGATTTTGTCATGACAGCTCCCTGCAGGCATTGGCGATGCGTCCAAGCGCGTCGCGCAGATTTTGGTCCGAGGTTGCGTAGGATAGTCGGAAATACGGCGCAAGGCCGAAGCAGCTGCCGGGCACCACGGCGACGTCATGGCGCTCCAGCAGATAGCGGCAGAACGCGCCGTCGCTATCGATCAAATTACCGTCAGGCGTGCGGCGTCCGATCAGGCCGGCGCAATTCGCAAAGGTATAGAACGCGCCTTCCGGCTTGCGGCAGCTCACGCCGTCGATCGCGTTGAGCTTGTCGACCACGAGGTCGCGGCGGCGCTGGAACGCGTCGCGGCGCTCGATCAGAATGCCTTGGGGTCCCGACAGCGCCGCGATCGCCGCCGCCTGGCTCACCGAGGACGGATTGGTCGTGCTCTGGCTCTGCACCACCGCCATCGCCGCGATCAAATCGCGCGGGCCGCCGCCATAGCCGACGCGCCAGCCGGTCATCGCATAGGCTTTTGAAACCCCATTGACGGTGAGCGTGCGCGACTTCAGGCCGGGTTCGAGCGCGGCCGCCGTGACGAAAGGCATGCCGTCGTATGTCAGGTGCTCGTAGATGTCGTCGGCCATCAGCCAGACCTGCGGATGACGCATCAGCACGTCGAGGATCGGCTTGAGCTGCGCCGCAGAATACGCCGCGCCGGTCGGGTTGGACGGCGAATTCAACAGCAGCCAGCGGGTGCGCGGGGTGATCGCGCGCTCGAGATCATCGGCATCGAGACGAAAGCCATTGTCCTCGCGGCAGGGCACGTCGACCGGAACGCCGTCGGCGATCTTCACCATGTCGGCGTAGCTGGTCCAATAGGGCGCGGCGAGGATCACCTCGTCACCGGGGCTCAACGTCGCCATGAAGGCGTTGTGGATCACCTGCTTGGCGCCCGCTCCGGCCGTGATCTCGTCACTCGCATAGGCGAGGCCGTTCTCGCGGCGGAATTTCTCCGCGATCGCGGCCTTCAGCTCCATGGTGCCGTCGAGGATGGTGTATTTGGTCTGGCCGGCGCGGATCGCCGCCTCCGCGGCGGCCTTGACGTGATCGGGCGTATCGAAGTCCGGCTCGCCGGCGCCGAGCACGATCACCGGGCGCCCTTCCCGCCTCAGCCGCTGCGCGGCCGCGCCGATCTTGAGGATCTCGGACACGCCGATCGCGCCGATGCGCCGGGCGGGACGAAAGCTGGATGGCGTTTCCTGGACGGTCACGGAATGCTCCGATGCGTCAGCGGCGCGCCGCGATCGCGATCACCTCGATGCGATAGCCGGGATCGGCGAGCTCGACCTTGCCGCAGGCACGGGTCGGCGCGTTGCCCGGCACGACCCAGGAATCATAGACCGCGTTCATGGCGTCGAAATCGTCCATGGTCTTGAGCCAGACCTGCACGCTGAGCAGCCGCGATTTGTCGGTGTCTGATCGCGCCAGCATGTCGTCGACTTTCGCAAGCACTTCGCGGGTCTGCTGGGTGATGTCGGCGGTCTTGCTGTCCGCGACCTGGCCGGCAAGGAAGACGAGATCGCCGAACACGCTGGCGCGGCTGCGGCGGGCGTTCTGGTCGATGCGGGTGATGTCAGACATTTTCTTGTCCTTGGTGCTTGGGAGATGTCAGCGGCCGGTCGCGATGATGCGGGCGCAATGATCGAGCGCAGCGCCGATCAGATTGTCGCTCGCCTCCGGAGTCCGGAACGCCGAATGCGCCGACAAGGTCACGTTGGGCAACGTTGAAAGCACATGTCCGGCCGGCAGCGGCTCGACGGTGAAGACGTCGAGGCCGGCATGCGCGAGATGGCCCGAGCGCAGTGCGTCGACCATCGCCGCCTCGTCGACCAGCGCACCGCGCGCGGTGTTGATGAGGATGGCACCGGGCCGCATCGCCGCGATCCGCTCGCGGCCGAGGAAGCCCTTGGTGTCGTCGTTGAGCAAGAGATGCAGCGAGACGACATGGCTCTCGGCGAGCAAGCGCTCCAGTGAGACGAATTCGACGCCGGGATGCGTCTTGGCGCTTCTGTTCCAGGCCAGCACCTTCATGCCGCAGCCGAGCGCGAGCCGCGCGGCTTCCGCTGCGATGCCGCCGAAACCGATCAGGCCGAGCGTCTTGCCGGTGAGCTGCATCGCGTCACGGCGCAGCCACTGGCCGTCGCGCATGCCGCGATCCATCACGCCAAAGCTTTTCGCCGACGCCCACATCAGGCCGAAGGCGCATTCGGCGACCGCGGTGTCGCCGTAGCCCTTGATGGTGTGCACGCTGATGCCGCGCTCAGCGAGCTCCTCCGGATTCATGTAGCTACGCGCGCCGGTGCCGAGGAACACGACATGCTTGAGGCCGCCACACTTGGCCGCGATATCAGTCGGCACTGCGGTGTGGTCGACGATCATGATCTCGGTGTCGCCGAGCAGGCTGGGCAGATCGTCCGGCTTGATCGCTGCGTTGCGGTTGATGCCGACCGGCAGGCTCTGCGAGCGCAGCAGCTTCTCGGTGACATCAGCCAGCGTGTCGTTGGCATCGACGAATAGAGCGCGCAACGGACCTCTCCTTCCAATCATGACAGCGGACAGTCGCCGCGAGGAACGGCCACGCCGGGCGCGGTGCATTATCCGAACCGCGCCCTTGACTGCGTTCAGTCTTGTATTCAGTATTGAATGCGGTTGGCAACCCCCCTCGGTTGGGAGATTTTGGCTGGCCTAACCAAGGCGCTGCCGCCAGAATGGGCGATCGCTGCATCTGCCGCTCAAATGGTCAGCAATCCAAAATACTAACTTGCATTTTATCCTGAATACAGAAATAGTCCAGCGCAACCGACTTGGCCCGAGAGAAGGATCGACCATGAATCGCAGGGACGCACTCACCACCGTTGCACTGGCGGGCGCCGCCGCGATCGCCACGTCAGGTGTGGCCAAGGCCGACACCGCGCCGGACTCCACGCTCGATCGCATCAAGAAGAGCGGCGTGCTGCGGGTCGCCGTGATCGTCGGTCAGGAGCCCTACTTCCACAAGGACCTCGCCTCGGGCCAATGGTCGGGCGCCTGCATCGACATGGCCAACGACATTGCTTCGAAGCTCAGCGCCAAGGTCGAGACCCTGGAATCCACCTGGGGCAACCAGATCCTCGATCTGCAAGGCGGCAAAGTCGACCTCGCCTTCGCAGTGAACCCGACGCCGGAGCGCGCGCTGGTGATCGACTTCTCGACCCCGATCCTGGTGCACTCCTTCACCGTCATCACCAAGAAGGGCTTTGCCAAGCCGCAGAACTGGGCCGACATCAACAAGCCGGAGGTGAAGATCGCGGTCGACATCGGCTCGACGCATGAGATGATCGCGCGCCGCTACTGCCCGAAGGCGACCATCCTCGGCTTCAAGAACCGCGACGAGGCGATCCTGGCGGTCGCCACCGGCCGGGCCGACTGCAACGTGTCGCTGGCCGTGCTCGCGGTCACGACGTTGAAGAAGAACCCCAATCTCGGCGAGCTGGTCATTCCGAAGCCGCTCTTGACGCTGCCGACCAACATGGGCATCCGCGCCGAGGCCGATCGCCGCTACAAGGATTTCCTCAGCGCCTGGGCCGATTACAACCGCTCGCTCGGCCAGACCCGAGAATGGATGCTGAAGGGATTCGAAGCCGTTGGGCTGACGCCGGAGGACATTCCGGCCGAAGTGCAGTTCTGACGATCCGCCGATGTACGTCTGGGATTTCGCGGCGCTCAAGCCCTACTGGCCCCTGATCTGGCAAGGGCTCCTCGTCACCTTGCTCTACACGGTGATCACCGTTGTCACCGGGCTCGTGATCGGCCTCGTGGTCGGCATCCTCCGCACCAACGCGCCGCGCTGGATCTCGATGCCGCTGCGCTTCTACATCGAGGTGTTCCGCTGCACGCCGCTCCTGGTGCAGCTGGTCTGGGTCTACTACGCCCTGCCCGTCCTGATCGGCGTCGACATGTCGCCGGCGATGGCCTGCTTCGTCGCGCTCTCGCTCTATGCGGGATCGTTCTATGCGGAGATTTTTCGCGGCGGCATCGAGGCCGTGGACAAGGGCCAGTGGGAGGCCGGCCGCGCGATCGGCATGCGGCGCGGCAGGATCTTCCGCCGCATCGTGCTGCCGCAAGCGATCCAGGTGATGGTCCCCTCCTTCATCAATCAGACGATCATGCAGCTGAAGAACACCTCGCTGGTCTCGGTGGTCGCGGTCGGCGACCTGCTCTACCAGGGCTCGGTGATCACGGCAGCGAGCTACCGGCCGCTGGAGGTCTACACCACGATCGCCGTGATGTATTTCGTCGTGCTGTTTCCGCTCACATTGATCGCCGACCAGGTCGAGCTCAGGCTGGGAGCGCACCGATGAGCTCCGATGGCGCGATGCTGGCGGCAAAGAACATCCACAAATCGTTCGGCGACAATCATGTGCTGAAGGGCGCATCGCTCAATGTCGCACGCGGCGAGGTCGTGACCTTGATCGGCGCCAGCGGAAGCGGCAAGTCGACCTTCCTGCGCTGCCTCAACCTTCTGGAGATGCCGCAGCAGGGCGAGCTTGCGATCGGCACGCATCGCTTCGCCTTCGGCGCGGGCTTGCGCGCGCCCGATGACGCAAAACTCGCCGCGCTGCGCCAGAACGTCGGCATGGTGTTCCAGCACTTCAATCTGTTCCCGCACATGACGGTGCTCGGCAATCTCACCGAGGGCCCGGTGCAGGTGAAGGGCTTGGCGAAGGCGGAGGCCGAGGCGCTCGGCCGCGACCTGCTCGCCAAGGTCGGCCTCGCCGACAAGGCCGATGCCTATCCGAGCCGGCTGTCCGGCGGCCAGAAGCAGCGCGTCGCGATTGCGCGAGCGCTCGCCATGAAGCCCGACGTGATGCTGTTCGACGAGCCGACCTCCGCGCTCGATCCTGAACTGGTCGGCGAGGTGCTGGCCGTGATCCGCAGCCTCGCCGCTGAAGGCATGACCATGGTGCTGGTGACGCACGAGATGGCCTTCGCCGCCGACGTCTCGAGTCGCGTCGGCTTCATGAACGAAGGCGTGATGGCGGAGGTCGGCACCGCGGAGGAGATCATCCGCAAACCGACCAGCGAGCGGCTGAAGGCGTTCCTCAGCCGGTTTCACGAGGCCCGCTGATCCAAGCAAACGTTGCCCCGCACCGGAAAAGTGTCGCCGCCGCTTATAGGTATGCAACCACCGGTTATATGAACGATAACAAACATTGACGGCCGAAAATCGACCGTAGGACTACGGTGCAACCAACGTGCACGTGCATGCGCTGTGCTTTGATCCCGAAAGAATCTGGGTAAATCGCTATCTTTTGCGTCACTTTCATTCCTTTCCATCACGTGGGCGACACATCCGCGCTCGCGCGCACGTTCGCTCGCGGAACACGCCCGCTTCTTGATGGAACTCGAATCGCATAGGTTCGATTCAACCAGAACATGCGGTCGCGCGCTGGCCTGCCCGTCGCCGGGGCAGATGATGTTGCGCGGCCAACTTGGGCGAAGCCAATGTTTTCGACTTTCCGATTTCAACCAACTTTCTTGGAGGGCACTTTATGTTGGGCATCAAAAGCGTAGCAAGCGCGGTCACCTCAGACAGTTCATACCGGCTGCTCGACGACATGCCGATCAGCGTCATGCTTTGCGAATTGGAAAATTTCCGGATCACCTACATCAACGAATCGACGCGGCGAAATCTGAAGAAGATCGAGCATGTCCTGCCTGTGAAGGTCGATGCGCTGATCGGACAGTCGATCGACATCTTCCACAAGGACCCACAGCATCAACGCCGGCTGCTGTCCAACCCGAAGAACCTGCCGCACAAGGCGCGCATCACCATCGGCGGCGAGACCCTCGACCTCACCGTCACGGCCATGACCAACTCGCGCGGCCGCTATACCGGGCCGATGCTGACCTGGGAGCTAGCGACGGAAAAAGCCAGGCTCGAGACCCAGACCGAACGGCTGTTGCAGATGCTCGACAACATGCCGATCAACATCATGATGTGCGACACCAGTTTCAACATCACCTATATCAACAAGACGAGCCTCAAGACGCTCGATACGGTGAGGCATCTGCTGCCGGTGGCGCCCGAGAAGATCCTCGGCAACTCCTTCGACATCTTCCACAAGAACCCGCAGCATCAGCGCCAGATCGTCGGCGATCCAAAGAACCTGCCGCACGCGGCCAAGATCAAGCTCGGGCCCGAGACGCTCGATCTGCGGGTGTCAGGGCTCACCGACAAGCTCGGCAATTATACAGGCGCAATGCTGAGCTGGGCGGTCGTCACCGGCAATGTGAAGCTGGCCGACGATTTCGAGAAGGACGTCAAGGGCCTCGCAGGGATGCTGGCGTCGGCTTCGACCCAGATGCAGGGCACGGCCCGCTCGCTGTCGACCACCGCCGAATTCGTCAATCAGCGCTCGGCGAGCGCGGCGTCAGCGTCCGAAGAGCTCTCATCCTCCGTCAACGAGATCAGCCGCCAGGTCGCCGAGGCGAGCCGCGTCGCCCGCGCGGCCGTCGAGGAAGCCGAGAAGTCCGACAAGCTGGTCGCGGGCCTCGTGACCATGGCCCAGAAGATTGGCGACGTCGTCGCGTTGATCAGCCAGATCGCCGGCCAGACCAATCTGCTTGCGCTCAACGCAACGATCGAGTCCGCGCGTGCCGGCGAGGCCGGACGCGGCTTCGCCGTCGTCGCGTCCGAAGTCAAGGCACTGGCCAACCAGACGGCAAAGGCGACGGAAGACATTTCGGCGCAGATCAACGAGATGCAGGCTGCGACCGGAAACACCGCCACAGCGCTGAAGGCGATCTCGCACGTCATCGTCCAGATCAGCGAGATTTCGACCGTGATCGCCAGCGCCGTCGAGGAACAGGCCGCGGCCACCAAGGAGGTCACCGCAAACATCAATGGAACGACCAAGGCGATTGACGACGCCAGCAAGGCGGCCGAGAACGTCCTGACCGCGTCAGGGGCGCTGGCCAGCAACGCCTCGGAGCTGGAAGTTCAGGTCGACAAGTTCCTCAAGAGCGTGCGAGCGATGTGACGACAGCGCGAGGCGAGGACGCCGGCCGGGTGCGCCGCGAGTATCGCAGCTGGCGTTCCCGTCATTCCGGGGTACGAGAAGCATGAACCCAAGTATCGATGCACAAGCATCGCTCCGGAATGACGTCCCTCTCACAGCGACCGCGCGATCAAGAGCTTCATGATCTCGTTTGTCCCGCCGTAGATTTTCTGGATCCTCGAATCGATGAACATCCGCGAAATCGGATATTCCTGCATGTAGCCGTAGCCGCCGAACAGTTGCAGGCATTCATCGGCGGTCTCGACCTGCTTCTGCGAGCACCACCATTTCGCCATCGAGGCCGTCACCGTGTCGAGATCGCCGGCGACCAGCCGATCGACGCACCAGTCGACGAACACGCGGGCGATCATCGCCTCGGTCTTGCGCTCGGCAAGCTTGAAGGCGGTGTTCTGGAATTCGAGCAGCGGCTTGCCGAACGCGGTGCGCTCCCTGGTGTAGTCGGCAGTGATCTTCACCGCGCGCTCCATCGCGGCGACCGCGCCGATCGCGAGCGACAGCCGCTCCTGCGGCAATTGCTGCATCAGTTGCACGAATCCGTTGCCCTCCTCGCCGCCGAGCAGATTCTCGGGCGGCACCGTGACATTGTCGAAAAACAGCTCGGATGTATCCGAGGCATGCAGGCCGATCTTGTCGAGGTTGCGCCCGCGTCGGTAGCCCTCGGCGCCTTCGGTCTCGACCACGATCAGCGAAATACCCTTGGAGCCCGCTCCTCCCGTGCGCGCGACGACGATGACGAGGTCGGCGGCCTGGCCGTTGGTGATGAACGTCTTCTGGCCATTGATGACGTAGGAATTGCCCTGCTTCTTCGCAGTGGTCTTGACGGCCTGCAAATCGGAGCCGGTGCCGGGCTCGGTCATCGCGATGGCGCCGACCATCTCGCCCGATGCCATCTTCGGCAGCCAGCGCTTCTTCTGCTCCTCCGAGCCGTAGTTGAGGATGTAATGCGCGACGATCGCGCTGTGCACGGAGACGCCGGTGGTCAACTCCGGCACCGTGCTTTCGAGATCGTCGAGCACGGCCGCGTCATAGGCGAAGCTGGTGCCGAGCCCGCCATAGGCTTCCGGCACGCTCGGCAGCAGCGCCCCCATCTCGCCGAGCGCGCGCCAGGCGGAGCGGTCGACCAGCTTCTGCGCGCGCCATTTGTCCGCATGCGGCGCCAGATCCTTGGCGAGGAATTTACGGAACTGGTCGCGGAACGTGTCCAGCTCCTCGGTCATCCAGGACGATCGGTATTGCATCGTTTCCTCGTGATTAGATCAGCAGACCGCCGCCGGCGACGATCACCTGACCGCTGATGTAGTTCGATTCCGGGGTGCAGAACAGATAGACCGCGTCCGCCGCCTCCTCCGGTGTGCCGCCGCGGCCGAGCGGGATCATCCGGCCCATCGCCTCCAGCATCTGCGGCTGCACCCCGACCTTGATGTCGCGTCCCGCCACGTCGATGGTTGTCTGCTGCGCCTCGATCGGCTGGGTCAGGCGGGTGTTGATCAGGCCAAACGCCACACAGTTGACGCTGACCTTGTAGCGGCCCCACTCCTTGCACATCGTGCGCGTCAGCCCGATCAGCGACGCCTTGGCCGAGGAGTAGCTCGCCTGCCCGGCATTGCCGTAAAGGCCCGCGATCGAGGAGATGTTGACCACCTTGCGGAACACCTCGCGCCCGGCCTCGGCCTCCTTCTTGGCCATCACCCGGATCGGCTCCGACGCCGCGCGCAGGATGCGGAATGGCGCGACCAGATGGACGTCGAGCATGGCCTGGAATTGCTCGTCGCTCATCTTCTGGATCGTCGCATCCCAGGTGTAGCCTGCATTGTTGACGATGATGTCGAGACCGCCGAATTTTTCGATCGCCGCGCCGACGAAGCGGTCGGCGAAGCCCGCCTCCGTCACGCTGCCATTGACCGCGATCGCCTCGCCGCCAGCCGCCTTGATCTCGGCTGCGACGGCGTCACCCGGCTCGGCGTCGAGATCGTTGACCACGACCTTGGCGCCCTCGCTCGCCAGCTTCAGCGCAATCGCCCGCCCTATGCCACGGCCGGAGCCCGACACGAGCGCGACCTTACCTTGCAGTTTCGACATGGAATCTCTCCTTGGAACAACATTATCTCCGCGATCTCTGCTCCGCCTCGCCCCGCGTGCGGGGAGAGGCCGGAACGCATCGCCAGATGCGTTCCGGGTGAGGGGGGCCTCCGCGAGTCCGTCCGTCACCGCGCCTGCGGAGACGGCCCCTCACCCCAACCCTCTCCCCGCAAGAGCGGGGCGAGGGAGCGCAGTCGCTCCGCGGCCGCAGCTTGGACTTCTCCTACACCGCAATGATCGCTTCGCCGGCGAGCTTGATCTCACCGGTCTGATCCCTCGTGGTCAGCGCAAGCTTTGCGCGCCTCTCACCGCCCTGCTCGAACAGCTCGGTCACCGTGCCCTCGCACGTCAGCTCCGCCCCAAGCTGCGTGATCGCGGCAAAGCGGGTCGCGAACGAGCGGATGCGCGATGGCGCGACTGCGTCCGTCAACGCCTGTCCGAGATAGCCCATCACAAGCATCCCGTGTGAGAACACGTCGGGGAAACCGGCCGCCTTGGCAAGGTCGAGATCGACATGGATCGGATTGTGATCGCCCGAGGCGCCGCAATACAGCGCCAGGCGATGGCGGGTGATCGGTGGAAACGCCTTGTGGACGATGCGCTTGCCGACCTGTGGTGAATTTACGCTCATGACGGCCTCGCATTGCGCACCACGATGGTCCGCGAGGTGTCGGCGACGTGGACATCGTGCTGGTTGGTGACCGCGGTCTCGACCACGATCAACGTCATCGCCCCGCCCTTCTTGTCGGTCACGCCGGTGACCCGCGGCTTGAACGTCAAGGTGTCGCCGACGACCACGGGCGCGTGATAGTCGAAGCGCTGCTCGCCGTGCAGCACATCAGCGAGATCGATGCCGAGCGCGGTCAGGAATTCGAACGGCTCCGCCGCGTCCATCATCTCGAGGCAGAACAGATAGGTCGGCGGCACCGGAGCGGCCGCCGGCGCGCGATAAAGCGGGTTGGTCTCGCCGAGCGTGTCGAGGAAGAAGCGCAGCCGTCCGGGCTCGACACGCGCGGTCACGGGCGTGAACTGACGCCCGACAGCGGATTGATCGACCATGGATGGCCTCAGGCGCGTTCGTAGAGCGTGACGACGCAGGCCCCGCCGAGACCGAGGTTATGCTGCAGGCCGAGCCGCGCGCCCTCCACTTGCGTCGCCGCCGCGGTGCCGCGGAGCTGCCGCGTCAACTCGTAGCATTGCGCAAGCCCGGTCGCGCCGAGCGGATGCCCCTTCGACAGCAGCCCGCCGGACGGATTGGTCACGATCCTGCCGCCATAGCTGTTGTCGCCGTCGTCGATGAAGCGCGACGCCTCGCCCTCGCCGCACAGGCCGAGCCCCTCATAGGTGATCAGCTCGTTATGCGCGAAGCAGTCGTGCAGCTCGACGACGTCGAGATCCTGAGGGCCGATGCCTGCGGCCTCATAGACCTTCTTCGCGGCCTCGTGCGTCATGTCGTAACCGACCACCTGCATCATGTCTCGGGCACCGAAGGTCGACGGCGTATCCGTCGTCAGCGCCTGTGCCGCGATCCGCACCTGCCTGTTGAGCCCGTGCTGCTCGGCGAACTTTTCCGAAACCAGGATCGCGGCCGCGCCGCCGCAGGTCGGCGGGCATGCCATCAGCCGCGTCATCACGCCCGGCCAGATCACCTGGTCGTTCATCACGTCATCGGCGGTCACTTCCTTGCGGAACAACGCCAGCGGATTGTTCTTGGCGTGCCGGCTGGCCTTCGCGCGCACTTTTGCAAAAGCGGATAGCGGTGTGCCGTATTTCTTCATATGGCTCAAGCCGGCACCGCCGAAATAGCGCAGCGCCAGCGGCACGCCGGGCGCGTCGACCAGCTTGTCGGCAGCGGCATCGAAATCGTCGAAGGCGCTGGGACGGTCGGTGAAGACGGCCCCCAGTGCGCCAGGCTTCATCTGCTCGAAGCCGAGCGCCATCACGCAATCGGCCGCGCCCGATTCGATCGCCTGCCGCGCAAGGAACAGCGCGGTCGAACCGGTCGAGCAGTTGTTGTTGACGTTGACGATCGGGATTCCGGTCATGCCGACGGGATAGAGCGCGCGCTGCCCGCAGGTGGAATCGCCATAGACATAGCCGACATAGGCCTGCTGCACACGGCCGTAATCGAGGCCGGCATCCGCGAGCGCAAGCTTCGCCGCCTCGGCACCCATCACGTGGTACGGCGCGTTGGCGCCGGGCTTGACGAACGGGATCATGCCGACCCCGGCAACAAAGGTGCGTGACGTCATTGAAGCCCTCCCGAAAATTACCCGCTGGACTATTTATTACCCACGGGTAATATACGGGCACTTTCACCGAGTCAATGCGACACCACTCAGAACCGCTTCACGCCATGGACGCCAGTTCCCCCTCTTCCAGCCAGGACTCGCCCTGGTTGCCGTTCGAAAGCCGGCGCCGCGCACGCGACGAGAAACGCGAAGCGGTGTTGCGCACGGCGGTCGCCCTGTTCCTGGAGCAAGGCTATCACCGCGCCACGCTGAACGACGTCGCCAAGCGGCTCAACATCACCAAGCCGGCGTTGTACAATTACTTCCGCGGCAAGGATGAGATCCTGTTTGAGTGCTGGGCGATCGGCAACGAACTCGTTGACGAATGCATCGCCGAGACCTCCGCCAGCGGCGGCAAGGGCCTGGACAAGTTGCGCAAGCTAACCATCCGCTACGCCGAGCTGATGACCGAGGACTACGGCAAGAGCCTGGTCCGCTTCGACATTCGCGATCTCAGCGAGGACAACCGCAAGATCGTCCAGAACGCAAAACGGAGGATCGACAGCGCCTTTCGCGACTATATCACGCAAGGCATCGCCGACGGCTCGGTTCGACCATGCGACCCCAAACTGTCGGCGTTCGCGATCGCGGGCTCGCTGAACTGGATCGGCCATTGGTTCCAGCCCGGCGGCGAGATGAGCGGACGAGCCGTTGCCGAGGAATTCGCGATCCGCCTCACTGAAGGCATCGCCATGACATCAACAGGCAAGAAGGCGGACAAACCGCCTCGCAACGGAAACGCACCAAGGGAGGATCAGGGTGAACATCACGCACGGACTGCGGCGCGCGCTGCAGGTCAATCCAAACGGGCTCGCGATCGTCTGCGGTGAGCGGCGCCGCAACTGGGGCGAGGTCGGCGACCGTGTCGCCCGCCTCGCCGCCGGAATCCGCACGCTCGGCGCCGACAATGGCGACCGCGTCGCGGTGCTTTCGCTGAATTCCGATCGCTATCTCGAGCTCTATCTCGCGGTCGGCTGGGCCGGCGCGGTGATCGTACCGCTCAACATCCGCTGGAGCCAGATCGAGAACGAGGACGCGCTGCGCGATTGCCGCGCAAAGCTGCTGTTCGTCGACAAGGCGTTTGCACCGATCGGCGCTGATCTCGCCAAGGCGATCCCTGGGCTCACGCTGATTTATGCCGATGACGGCGCAGCGCCGACCGGCATCGAGAGCTACGAAGGCCTGATCGCGCGCAGCGCGCCCATCGCAGATGCGATGCGCAGCCGCGACGATCTCGCCGGCATCTTCTACACCGGCGGCACCACCGGACGCTCCAAGGGCGTGATGCTGAGCCACGGCAATCTGATGGCCAATGCGCTCAACGCGCTCGGCGAAGGCCTGTGGCCATCAAGCACGACCTATCTGCATGCTGCGCCGATGTTCCACCTCGCCAATGGCGCGGCGATGTATTCGGTGCTGCTCTCCGGCGGCTCCAATGTCGTGATCCAGGGTTTCTCGCCCGACGGCGTCGCGGCGGCCATGCAGAAGGAGCGCGTCACCGACGTGCTGCTGGTGCCGACCATGATCCAGATGCTGGTGGATCATCCGACGCTCGGCAATTACGATTTGTCGGCGCTGAAGCGGATCACCTACGGCGCCTCGGTCATCAGCGACGCCGTGCTGATGCGCGCGATGAAGGCGCTGCCGCACGTCGAGTTCACCCAGGCCTATGGCATGACCGAGCTGTCGCCGATCGCGACCGTGCTGCACTGGAAGGAGCATATCGGCGACGGCCGCGCCAAGGGCCGGCATCGCGGCGCCGGGCGCGTCACGCTCGGCTGCGAGATCAAGATCGTCGACGCCGACGACAGGATGGTGCCGTCCGGCACCGTCGGCGAGATCGCGGTGCGCGGCGACATCGTGATGATGGGCTATTGGGAGCGACCGGAGGAGACCGCGCGCGCAGTGATCGACGGCTGGATGCATACCGGCGACGGCGGCTATATGGACGCGGACGGTTTTGTGTATGTCGTCGACCGCGTCAAGGACATGATCATCTCCGGCGGCGAGAACGTCTATTCGGCCGAGGTCGAGAACGCGCTGGCGCTGCATCCGTCCGTGGCGCAATGCGCAGTGATCGGCATCCCGAGCGATCGCTGGGGCGAGCAGGTCCACGCCGTCGTGGTGATGAAGAGCGGCGCCGGCGCCACGCCGGAGGAGCTGATGGAGCACTGCAAGACGCTGATCGCCGGCTACAAATGCCCGCGCAGCGTCGACATATCAGCGAACCCGCTGCCGCTGTCGGGCGCCGGCAAGGTCTTGAAGCGCGAGCTGCGCCGGCCGTATTGGGAGAATCGGGACCGGCGGGTGAGCTGAGGCGGGCTCCGCAAGCCCTTCCATCTCCGTCATTCCGGGGCGGTCCGCAGGACCGAACCCGGAATGACAGTGATGAACTACGCCGTATTCCCCGCATCGATCACCTGCACGGCGCCGGTGATGTTGGTACCGCCCTCGCCCAGCAGGAATTCGACCATCGCCGCGACATCGTCAGGTGTCGCAAGCCGGCGTAGCGCGCTGCGACCCGCGATCCGCGCACGATCCGCCTCGCTCAGGTTACCGGTCAGCTCGGTGTCGATGAAGCCGGGTGCGATCGCGTTCACGGTGATGCCGAGCTGCCCGACCTCGCGCGCCAACGACCGCGTGAAACCTGTCGCTGCCGCTTTCGTCGCCCCGTAGACCGACAGGCCCCTGTAGCCGGTGGTCGCAATGATCGAGGACATGTTGATGATGCGCCCCGCGCCGTCGGCCATCATCTGCCGCGCGACATATTTGGTCAGGATGATCGGCGACAGCACGTTGAGGCGGACCAGCGCCTCGATCTGGCTGTTGTGCATGGTCGCAAGCAGGCCTTCGGTGCCGATGCCGGCATTGTTGACGAGACCGAAGATCGAGCCGAACTCGCCGCGCAGTTCCTGGACGAAGGCCGGAATCGCATCGACCTCGCTGAGATCGAACGCCTTGAAGCTGATCTCGCCGGACGTCCTGGCCGCAGCAGCGATGGCGTCGTCGAGCTCCGCGCCGCGCTTGCGCGCCACCGCGATGACGCGATCGCCGCCTGCGGCGAGGCGCCGCGCGATCGCAAGTCCAATACCTCGGCTGGCGCCGGTGATGAGGATGTTACGCATCGGATCGCGCCAGCTTGCCGGCCGAGGTCACCGCGAGCGACGGCACGAACCGCACCACGGCCGGTACCTTGTGCGGCTCCAATGCCGCGCGGCAGGCCGCGAGCACGCCGTCGCGCACCGCATCGCTGCTCTCCGCCTGCCCGTCCGCCAGCACGATATCGGCCGCGACAACAGCGCCGGTGATCGGGCTCTTTCGCGCCCGCGCGCGCGACATCCGCACGCCGGGATGGCTGTTGATGACGGCCTCGATTTCCTCGGGGTGAACCTTGCGGCCGCCGATATTGATGATGCCGCCGCGCCGGCCGACGAAATGGCAACGGCCGTCGCGGATCTCCACCATGTCGCCGCTGTCGACGAATCCGTCGGCGTCGGTCAGCGCGGCGATGCCGGCGCCGACATAGCCGGTCGCGATGCGGCCGGAGCGAATCCGCAGCGAACCGTCCTCGATCTTCATGTCGACGCCGTCGAGGCCGCCATCGAGCATCGTCGCGGGAAAACCCTCGCGGCCGTCATTGACGGCGAAGCCGACGCCGGCCTCGGTCGAGGCATAGGCGTGCCCGACCGACGCCGCGGGAAAGGCCTGCTTCAGCGCATCGAGGATGGCCTGGTCCGCGATCTCGCCTGATAGCCGCACATAGCGCGGCGCAAATCCGCCGGCTGCGCCGCTCATCAGCAGCTTGCGCCAATGCGTCGGCGTGCCGGAGATGTGCGTCACACCATGCGCATGGAGGCGCGCGACCCAGTCCGCGATCGCTTCATGCGGATCCGACAGTACCATCGATCCGCCGCCGATCATGGCGCGGAGCAGGATCTGCAAGCCGCCGTAGCGGCGGATGTCGTAGAACGTCGCCCAGACCGGCGATGTCGGCGCCAGCGTATCCGCGACGATGGCGCCAGAAAGGCCCGCGAGCGTGTGGCTGACGATTTTTGGCACGCCCGAGGTGCCCGACGTCAGCATCAGCCATTCCGTGGCGCGTGTCGCAGCGATCGGCGCCGATGCCGGTTGCGGCTCAGCGCTCGCAACATAGGTCTCGATGCCATCGTCCATCCATCGCGCCGGATTGTCGGACACCACGGCATCGATCTCGGCCGTCTTCACCAGGCTGGCGAGATGATCGGCGCTGATATCCGACGGCAGCAGCAGCATGCGACGTGCGACCCCGTCGAGCTCGGCGAGCGCGATCGCCGACTGCAGCTGGCTGCCGAGCGCAAGCAGCACCGAACGGCCGGCAAGCTCGGCGAGCCGTCCGCCGAGCCAGCTCTGGCTGGCCATCCCGGTCAGCGATACCTGCCGATGCGCGTCCGACATCGTCCGGCCCGCGGCAGCGGCGCCGAGATGGCTGCGCAATGGCCTATGGTCAGGCCGGGACATTCTCATACGCCCTGACGAAGTCGCCTATCGTGAGGGGGAACGCGACCTCGTCGGAAATCGTGAAGGGATCGAGCCCGAGTTCATCCTCGAGGCGCGCGACCAGGATCGCAAAACCCAGGGAATCGAGACCGGTGCTGTGCAGCGGCAAATCGTCGTCGAGCGGCGGCAGCGTGATATTCTGCTCCCGCGCGACCTGCTGCACTTCTGCAATGATCTTTAACCTTATCGACATCAGCTCTTTTGCTTTCCGCCCCGGCTGTGAGAATAGTATAGGCCGGTCCGCAACAATTTGCTGCGTCTTTACCGGACTTTTTGTGCGCCTTGGTAAATTGATGGCTGGCCCACGTCCTCGCATTCGCGAGCTCACCGAGCAGGATCTGGACGCCGTCGGCGATCTGCTGACGCGGGGTTTTGTGCATCGGCCGCGCACCTACTGGATGACCGGATTGCAGCGTCAGGCGACGCGCGAGGTGCCGCCGAATGTGCCGCGCTTCGGCTATCTGATGGAGCATGACGGGATGGCCGTTGGTTGCCTGCTGCTGATCTGCACCCGCCGGATGATCGATGGCGCGATCGCGGATACCTGCAACGTCTCGAGCTGGTACGTCGATCCCGCATTCCGCAACTTCGCGGCGCTGTTCGCCTCGATGGTGCAGAAGCGCAAGGACATCACCTATTTCAACATCACGCCGGTGCGGCCGAGCTGGCCGATCCTGGAGGCGCAGGGTTACACCAGCTATTGCAGCGGCCAGTATTTCGCGCTGCCGTCTCTCTCGTCGCGCGGCGCGATGGCGTCGATCCAGCGGGTGACCGTCGATAGCGCAGCGGTCAAAGGCTTGAGCGCTGACGATGACGCCAGGTTGCGGCGTCATGCCGGATACGGCCATCTCAGCCTGGTCTGCCGCAGCGGCGGACGCGTGCTGCCGTTCATCTTCTTTCATTTGCGCAAGCGGCGCGGCGTCATCCCGATGCCCGCGGTGCAGTTGGCCTATTGCCCGTCGATAGCAGACTTCGTCGCCTGTGCCGGCGCGCTCGGGCGCTACCTCCTGCTGCGCGGCAAGCCCGTCGTGATCCTCGATGCCAACGGTCCGCTGGCCGGCGTTCCCGGACGCTACAGCGAGGCGGACGGCCGGAAGTATTTCCGGGGGCCACACCGGCCGCGACTCGGCGACCTCGCGGATACGGAGTTCGCGATCTTCGGACTCTAGTGCTGGGGCTAGAGCCGCAGCCTGCCCTCGACGATCGCGGCAAAGGATGCAGCATCGAGCGGCCGGTAGGTCGCGGCCACCGCGTCGCGATAGAACAGACGGTCGCCGATGGCGGCCGGATCGAATCCCTCGCTCGCGAGCAGCGCGCGCTTCGGCTTGAACGTCTCGGTGACATCGAGCGTCGCGCGAATGCGGATCAGGACCGGCTGGGCGTAGGATGGCAGCCGGTCGGCCAGATGGCGATACAGCGCCGCGATGTCGAAGCGCTCGTCGGCGACAACAGCGGCCATGCCGGCGCGGCCATCGGCGTCGGGAATCGCCACGCCGTAGCAGACGGCATCGATCACGCCGGGACAGGCCAGCACCGCCGCATTCACCTCCGACGTTGCGACGTTCTCGCCCTTCCAGCGGAAGGTATCGCCGATACGATCGACGAATCGGAAGTAGCCGGCGCGGTCGACCTGCATCACGTCGCCGGTCCGGAACCAGGCATCACCCTGGACGAACACATCGCGCAGGATCTTCTTGTCGGTCTCGGCCGTGTCCGTATAGCCTTCGAAACGGCCGCCGCGCTCTTCTCTCGTTCCGATCAGCCCGATCGCCTCGCCGGCCTCGTCAGGCGCGCATCGCACGCACCATCCCTCAGGCGAACGAAGCGGCGCGCCATCGGCATCGAGGCGGATGATCGCCGCCGGAAAGCGATGCTTGAGGAACGGCGGAATGCGCCCGATCGCGCCCGGCCGGCCCTCGACATTGTAGAGTGAGAAATTGCCTTCGGTTGCGGCGTAGAACTCCAGGATCTGCGGAATGGCGAAGCGCGCCTGGAACGGCTCCCAGACGTCGCCGCCAAGCCCGTTGCCGCAGGCCAGCCGCAGCCGGTGCGCGCCTTCCGCCGCGGCGACCGGTGATTTCAGCAGGAAGCGGCAGAGCTCGCCGATATACTGGAAGATGCTGCAATCCCAGCGCGCGATATCTTCCCAGAACCGGCTCGCCGAGAATTTTTCCGATATCACGACCGATGCACCTGCGCTCAGCATGCTGCACGGCGCCACCACGCCGCCGACGCTGTGATAGAGCGGCAGGCAGTCGTAAAGCCGATCAGCAGGCGTTGCATCCATCAGGCCTTCGAACCAGCGTGCCCATGTCAACACGCGACGGTGGGTGACATTGGCCGCCTTGGGCAGCCCCGTGGTGCCGGAGGTGTAGATCATCAGCGCGCGATGCTCGATCGAGACGTCGCGGCGTTCCGCTGCCGACAGCGGCCCGTCATCGTATCGGGTCAGCACTTCGGCGAGATCGGGCTGCGGCCAAAGCTTTGGCTGGCACGAAAGATGCGGCGCCGCGCCATCGAACGCCTCGCGCAGATCGGCCGCGACGATCACATGTTTCGCGCCCGACACGTTGATGCAATGCGCCATCGACGGGCCGACGAGGTTGCTGTTGACAAGCGCGACCACCACGCCGACCCGGCTAAGCCCGAGCCAGGCCGCCAGATATTCCGGCCGGTTCGGCATCAACAGCGCGACACAGTCGCCGACGGCCAGACCCTCCGCGAGCGCCCAGCGCGCATAGCAGCGGACGCGCGCTGCAAGCTCGCGATAGCTGAAGGTTTCACGGTCCGAAACCAGGCAGGCCTGCGCCGGGCTACGGTCCGCCCAGTCGTCGATCAGGTCGGCGAACAGAAGCTGCGGCTCGGCATCGATCCGCGCCGTCAGCTCGATCGCCTTGAGCCATCGCCTGTTGGCCGAGATCGCCTTGCCTTCGCTGCCGCTTGTCGGATTGGAATTGGGCATCATGAGATCACGACCTCACACGCTGCTCGCAATAGCCGGCCGCGGCCCCGGGAACGTTAAGGACGATGGTTAAACCCGCCCGCGCGGGTGCGCGTCACACATCTTTGCTTAATTTCGCCGGCACCGGCTGTCCTCCGGTTTCTTCGGTTAACGCCACACGGCCTTTACCAAACGCGCGGGAAAGCCGTGCGTCGCGGTCCGGGGAACCGTATGTGCTGAGGGCAAAGGGAGAAGCCTGAATGATCGCCCGCAGAGCGTTCGTCCTCTCACTGTTCGGTGCCGCCTGCCTTGCCGCCACGGCGCACAGCCCGGCGCTCGCAGAGATCCCCTACCCGGCCCGGCCGGTGCGCTGGATCGTGCCCTATGCCGCGGGAGGGGCCACCGACGTGCTGTCGCGCCTGATCTGCCAGCGGCTGACGGAGCGGCTCGGCCATCCCTTCGTGGTCGAGAACAAGCCCGGCGCCGGCAGCAACATCGGCACCGACGCCGTCATTACCTCGCCGCCGGACGGATACACGCTGCTCCTGACCAGCACGGCGAACGCGATCAACGCCTCGTTCGATCCGACCATCCGTTACGATTTCAGCAAGAGCATCGCACCCGTCGCGGGCGTCGCCCGGATTCCGCTGCTGCTGCTCGTCAACAACGACCTGCCGGTGCACAGCGTCCCGGAGTTCATCGCCTATGCGAAGAAGAACGCCGGCAAGGTCAGCGTCGGATCATCAGGCGTCGGCACATCGCTGCACCTGTCGGGCGAGCTGTTCAAGGCGATGGCCGGCGTCGATCTCGTCCATGTGCCGTACCGCGGCTCGATGCCGGGCCTGACCGATTTGGTCTCCGGGCAGATCCAGGCGATGTTCGACAATGTCACCTCGTCCTTCGAGCTGGTGCGTGCCGGCAAGATCCGCGCGCTGGGTGTGACGACGAAGGATCGTTCCGAACTGCTGCCCGACGTGCCGCCGATCTCGGACGTCCTGGCCGGCTACGAGACCTCTTCGTTCTACGGCGTCGGCGCGCCCGCCGGCACGCCAAAGGAGGTCGTCGACCTGCTCAACCGCGAGATCAATGCCGCGCTCGCCGACCCCGCGATCAAGGCGCAGATCGGCGGGCTCGGCGCGATCCCGATCTCGGGCGATGCCGAGACCTTCGGCGCCATGCTCGCTGCCGAGACGGCGCGGTGGCGGACGATCGTTGCGCTTGCCGGCGCGAAGATGCAGTGATCGATCGCGGCGGTCGACGGCTCAGGACAATCCAGTCAGCTTGAGGCTCAGCGCCCGCAGCCGCCGGCGCGCCTCCGCATCATAGGCCTGCGGATTGGCGCGCGCCTCGTTCATGCCGTTGAAGAACAGCCCGCTCCTATCAGCGACATCCTCGCCATGCACCAGATGCAGGATGGCATCGCCGCCCTGCTCCACGGTCGACATCGGCGTGGTGCCGCTGGCACGCACCATCGTCGTGTTCATGTAGGTCGCCGGGTGCAGCGAATTCACGGTGACGCCTGATCCTTGCAGCTGCTCGGCGAGATCGACCGTGAACATGATCTGCGACAGCTTGCTCTGTGAATAGGCGCGGCCGCCGCTGTAGTTTCTGGTGATCATCACGTCGTCGAAATCGATCGGGTGCTGGCCGAGCGAGGCGACGTTGACGATGCGCGCCGGCGCGCTCGCCTTCAGCCGCGGCAGCAGCATATGCGCGAGCAGGAAGCCCGCGAGATAATTCACCGCAAAGCGCAGCTCGTGGCCGTCCTTGCTGGTCTGCCGTGCCGGCCCCTCGTTCAGCGAGCCGATGCCGGCATTGCTGACGAAGACGTCGAGGCGGTCGTGATCTGACAGCACGAACTCCGCGAGCTCGCGGACCTCGGCAAGCGAGGACAGGTCGGCCTGATAGAACACCGGCTCGCGGCCGCTGACCCGCCTGATCTCCTCGGCCAGCGTTTGCGCGCGCGCCGTGTCGCGGCCGTGGACCAGGACCTTCGCGCCGGCCTGCGCCAGCTTCACCGCGACATAGCGGCCGACACCGTCGGTCGAGCCGGTGATCAATACGGTCTTGCCATCCATCGTCATCGCCATGGTCCCTCGGTCGTTCCCCTGCACCGTTTTAGAACATAATCCGGAATTCCGCCTTTGCCAGGACGACCGCCGGCCGGCCCGATTACCGCACAGACTGCAAAGTTCCATCACTAACTTTTAGGTTGCAATTCGGAATATTGACCCGCAGTATCGTGAACGGGGGCCGTGCTGAAGAAGCAGAGGCGATCACATCTCCTCTGCTCGATTGGAAGAACCAACTCATTTTGGAGACAAGCAATGGCAACCTCTGGCCCGATTCGTCCGCTCTATGGCGTCATCATTCGCGACAAGTGCAAATACGCCGACCTGTCGACGCTGAAAGCCTACAAGACCGTCGGTCACGACCTGCTCAAGGACTACAGCGGCTCCGACGCCGATGATCTCAAGGCATCATTGAAGGAACTCGACACCGCGATCGCGGCCAAGGGCGGCTAGCGCCGGCCACGCGAGGCTGGCTGCGGCTGCACGTCATCGGGGCGCGTCCTCCCTGGCGCTCCGATGACGGCGGCTGCCTATCGGTTCACGTGCACAGGCTGCGGATTCATGGATCAAGCCCCCGACGATGTGCCGCGACGGCGGCTTTCCCTCAGCGACCAGGTCGGCTGCGTGCCGGTCTATGTGGTGTGGGAGCTGACGCTCGCCTGCAACCTGAAATGCATCCATTGCGGGTCGCGGGCCGGCCACCGGCGCGCCAGGGAATTGACCACCAGCGAATGCATCGACGTCATCCGCCAGCTTGCCGAGCTCGGCACTCGCGAGATCTCGATCATCGGCGGCGAAGCCTTCATCCGCCGCGACTGGCTCACCATCATCCGCGCGATCCGCGACCACGGCATCGATTGCACGATGCAGACCGGCGGCTATAAATTCTCCGCCGACATGATCCGCGCCGCTGCCGATGCCGGCCTGCTCGGTCTCGGCGTCTCGATTGATGGACTGGAGCCGCTGCACGACCGGCTGCGCGGCGTGAAGGGCTCGTACCGCGAGGCGCTGCGCGTGCTTGGCGATTGCCGCCGCGCCGGCCTGACCGCGAGCGTCAACACCCAGATCACGTCAGCGGTGATGGGCGACCTGCCTGACGTGATGGAGGTCATCATCGACGCCGGCGCAAAGTACTGGCAGGTGCAGCTGACGGTGGCGATGGGCAACGCCGTCGATCACGACGCCATCCTGCTGCAACCTTATGATCTCGCGACCCTGATGCCGCTGCTGGCGGAGCTGCATCTGAAGGGGCGCGAGCGCGATCTCGTGCTGCTGCCCGGCAACAATGTCGGCTATTTCGGCCCCTATGACGTGCTCTGGCGCGGCCCCGACCGCGGCTATTACAGCGGCTGCCCGGCAGGGCAAAATGTGATCGGGCTCGAGGCCGACGGCACTGTGAAGGGGTGCCCGTCGCTTGCCACCGACCGCTACGGCGCCGGCGACGTGCGCAGCGCCTCGCTCGCCGATCTCTGGGCCACGCATCCGGCGCTGCAATTCAACCGCGATCGCGGCACCGATGATCTCTGGGGCTTTTGCCGCGAGTGCTACTATGCCGAGGCGTGCCGCGGCGGCTGCACCTGGACATCGGACTCCCTGCTCGGCCGCCGCGGCAACAACCCGTATTGCCATCATCGCGTCCTGACACTGGCCGAACGCGGCCTGCGCGAGCGTATCGTCAAGGTCGAGGATGCTCCGGCGCAGCCTTTCGCCACCGGACGCTTCGCGCTGATCGAGGAGCCAATGCCGAACGGAGCACCGCTCGCATGACCACACAGGGCAAGGCCGCGCCCGATCTGGTGCTGTGCCGCCAGTGCCTCCGCTATGTCTTCGACGGCACGGCCATTTGCCCGCATTGCAGCGGCAATGCGCGACAGATCGGCGACCGCTACCGCGATGGCGGCTATCTCGCCATCGAGACTATGCAGCGGATCGACCGGCTGCGCGAGAATGCCGGCGCACCGGTCGAGACCGCCGAGATCAGTGGATCTCCGCCGAGCGCTTGAGCGCTTCCTTTAGCTTCTCGAGCGAGAAATCCTTGGAGCGCGCGATGTCCAGGATCGGCGTCTCGCGGCGACCGCAGAGCTCGGCGGCTTCCGGCAGTTTGGCGGCGACCTCATAGGGGATCACGATGGCGCCGTGGCTGTCGGCGTGAATCAGATCGTCGGACCGCACCGTCATGCCGGCAACGCGCACCTCGCCGCCGAAGCTTTCGGCATGCACCCAGGCATGCGACGGGCCGATCGAGCCGGCCAGCGCCTGGAAGCCGGGCGCCCATTGCGGAATGTCGCGGATCGAGCCGTCGGTGATGACGCCGAGGCAGCCGAGCGCCTTGTGCACATTGCTCTGCACCTCGCCCCAGAACGCGCCGTAGCCGACGTCGGGCCCGTCGATGTCCTGGATCACGGAGATGCGCGGGCCGAATCCGGTGCCGACATATTCGTAATAGTCGATGCGGCGCTTCGACTGCTCCTCGGCCGACAGTCCCGACTTTAGCACCGAGCGGATCGCGACCGTCCGGGCATAGCCGACGATCGGCGGCAGGGTCGGAAACGGGCAGACCAGCGGCTTCACGGTATAGCCGATCAGGCGGCGTTCCGGCGCCACGAGCTCCATCGCGTTGCAGATCGTCGGCGTGTCATAGCGCGCCAACGCCTCGAGGACGGACGAAGGCAGCGGGGCGGAAGCGGATGTCGTCACGGCGTTTCTCTCCTGATTTTTGGCGTTCGCGGACAGTCCTCCGGCTATAGCCGAGATCGGCCACGAACCCAACGCGGGAACGCGAATGGCTGATATTTGGCAAAGCAGACGCCCCCTGCTCCGTCATTGCGAGGAGCGAAGCGACGAAGCAATCCATCTCTCTGCATGTGCCACATCAAACAACTTGTTCACCTGTCGTCCCTGCTTTCGCATTGCTTTCGCAGGGACGACACGGAATCTGTGGCGCAGCCACTGAGTCAATACATTCACATCCTCTCAGGGTGACGAAACCCTCAATGCAGATGTGTCGGACGGTTGTCCTGGTCGGCGTTCGTGGCCGGCGAAGAGTAAGTCGGCGCAGCGGCAACGGGTGCCGCCGGCGCCGCGGCCCTCGCCTGCTGCGCGGCAAGGGCGCGCTCCTGGTCGCGATAGGACTTCCAGCCCCATGGCAGGCTGATCAGATAGAGGATCGAGCCGGCCGACAGGATGTGCCAGGGGTAGCCGATCAGAAGTGCTACGAAGAACACGACCGAGACGAACACCGGCAACACCATCTCCGGCGGTACGCGCATCTTGACCGTCTTGCCGGAGAACACCGGCAGCCGTGACACCATCAGGAATGCAATCAAGAGCGTATAGGCCGCCGTCAGCGTCGCCGGCGGCATCGGCACGCCGAGGAAGGCGAGATAGATCGGCAGCAGCGCGGTGACCGCGCCGGCCGGCGCCGGCACGCCGGTGAAATAGTTGGAGGCAAAAGGCGGCCTGTTCGGGTCGTCGATCGAGGCATTGAAACGTGCCAGCCGCAAGCCGCCCGAGATTGCGAACACCATCGCGGCGATCCAGCCGCCATTGTTCAATTCGTGGAGCTGCCAGAAATACAGCATCAGGCCCGGCGCGACGCCGAAATTGACGAAGTCGGCGAGGCTGTCGAGCTCGGCGCCGAATTTCGACTGGCCCTTGATCATGCGCGCGACGCGGCCGTCGAGGCCGTCGAGCACGGCGGCGAACACGATCGCGGCGACTGCAAGCTCCATCCGCCCTTCGGTCGACAGCCGGATCGCGGTCAGGCCGGCGCAGATCGCCAGCAGCGTGATCATGTTCGGCACCAGCATCCGCACCGGGATAGGGCGGAATCGGCGGCGGCGTGACTCGGGGGAATCGTGATCGATCGGCATCATGGCCCGCTCAATATAGCAAGCGCGCGCCGGCTCCGCCATCGCGGCGGGAACACCCTGAACAGCCTGAACAATCAGCGTTAATCGGCGCGGAACGTCCGCCCGGGGTCGGCGCCGCGGAAATCGGCGAGGATCGTCTCGCCGGCGACCGCAGTCTGCCCCTCGGAGACCAGCGCCTTGGTGCCTTCGGGGAGATAGACATCGAGCCGCGAGCCGAAGCGGATCAGGCCGAAACGTTCACCGGCGCCGATCGACTGCCCCTCCTTGACGAAGCAGACGATGCGCCGTGCCACGAGCCCCGCGATCTGAATCACGCCGATGCGGCCGTCCGGCGTCGAGATCACCAGCGAATTGCGCTCATTGTCCTCGCTCGCCTTGTCGAGCTCGGCATTGATGAAGGCGCCCGGGCGATAGGCGATGCGGTCGATGCGGCCGGCCACCGGGCTGCGGTTCACATGACAGTTGAACACGCTCATGAAGATCGAGACCCGCGGCAGCGGCCTGTCGCCGAGACCGAGCTCGGCCGGCGGCAGCGCCTGCCCCACCATCGAGACGCGGCCATCGGCCGGCGACACCACGATGCCGTCGCGCACCGGGGTCACCCGGACGGGATCGCGGAAGAACAGCGCGCACCAGACGGTGAGCAGCGTCCCGATCCAGCCCAGCGGCGTCCAGATCCAGAACAGGACCAGGCTCGCCAGCGCGAAGCCGCCGATGAAGGGATAGCCCTCGGGATGAACAGGCGGGATCTGCGCGCGGATGGAGTTGGTGATCGACATCAATGCTCGCTTGCGGTTCCCCGCCCCGGTGGCAGGAGGTCGGCGCCCTCATTCGACTATTCTGCGGCGGTCGGCAAGGGCTTCTCGTCTGGAGCCGCGGAATCCTGGACCGGCTCGGTGACCGGCGGCGGCAGGCGGTTGGGCGCCTCCTCCTCGTCGTCGATCTGCGCCAGCCGCTCGCGGGCCGCCTCGGCCTCGCGCTGCCTGTTCCACATGCTGGCATACAGTCCGCCGGCAGCCAGCAGCCGCGCGTGGGTACCGCGCTCGGCGATCCGGCCCTGGTCGAGCACGATGATCTCGTCGGCGCCGACGATGGTCGAGAGCCGATGTGCGATCACCAGCGAGGTGCGGTTGCGCGACACACGATCCAGCGCGTCCTGGATCTCGGCCTCGGTGTGGCTGTCGAGCGCAGACGTGGCCTCGTCCAGCACCAGGATCGGCGGTGCCTTGAGCACCGTGCGCGCGATCGCAACGCGCTGCTTCTCGCCGCCGGACAATTTCAGGCCGCGCTCGCCGACTTGTGTCTCATAACCTTTCGGCGACATCCGGATGAACTTGTCGATCTGCGCCAGCCGCGCCGCCTCCTCCACCTCCGCATCGCCGGCGTTCCAGCGGCCGTAGCGGATGTTGTAGCGAATGGTGTCGTTGAACAGCACGGTGTCCTGCGGCACCATGCCGATCGCAGCGCGCAAGGAGGCCTGCGTCACCGCCTTGATGTCCTGGCCGTCGATCAGGATGCGGCCGCCGGAGACGTCATAGAGCCGGAACAGCAGCCGCGAGATCGTCGACTTGCCGGCGCCGGAGGGACCGACGATCGCGACCGTCTTGCCGGCCGGCACCTCGAAGCTCAGGCCCTTGAGGATCGGCCGGTCGGCCTCGTAAGCGAAGCGCACGTCCTCGAAACGGACGTTGCCCGCGGACACGACGAGCGGCATAGCCCCCGGCATGTCCTTGATCTCCGGATCGCGCGCCAGCACCTCGAACATCTTCTCGATGTCGATCACCGCCTGCTTGATCTCGCGATAGACCATGCCCATGAAATTCAGCGGCACATAGAGCTGGATCATCATGGAGTTGATCAGCACGAAATCGCCGACCGTGTGGGTTCCGTTGCGGATGCCGAACGCGCACATCAGCATGGTCGCGGTGAGGCCCGCGGTGAAGATGATCGCCTGCCCGGTGTTGAGCACCGCCAGCGAGGTGTAGGTCCGGACGCTGGCCTGCTCGTAGCGCTCCATCGAGCGGTCGTAGCGCTGGGCCTCGCGCTCCTCGGATCCGAAATATTTCACGGTCTCGTAGTTGAGCAGCGAGTCGATCGCCTTGGTGTTCGCCTCGGTATCCGAGTCGTTCATCTTGCGGCGGATCTCGATCCGCCATTCGGTCGCGACATAGGTGAAGTACATGAACACGACCACGGTGGCGAGCACCGCCAGCACGTAGCGCCAGTCGAACTGCCAGAGCAGCACCGCAGCCAACAAGGTGACCTCGACGATGGTCGGGATCAGCTGCAGGATCACCATCCGCACGATGGTCTCGATGCCGGTCCGGCCGCGCTCCAGGACGCGGGTCAGACCACCGGTCTTGCGCTCGAGATGGAAGCGCAGCGACAGCTCGTGCATGTGCACGAAGGTGATGTAGGCGAGCCGCCGCACCGCATGCATGGCAACCCGCGCGAAGATGCCGTCGCGCCATTGCGTCAGCACGGCCATGACGATGCGCACCGCGCCGTAGCTGATCGTCATCAGCACCGGCGAGGCGATCAGCCACACCAGCCAGTCGGAGGACGCGACCGGCGCCGAGCCCTTGCCGTTCAGCGCATCGACCGCCCATTTGAAGGTGAACGGCACCGACAGCGTGGTGAGCTTCGCGATCAGCAACAGCACCACCGACCAGACCACCCGCATCTTCAGATCGGCGCGATCGCCCGGCCAGATATAGGGCCAGAGATGGACCAGCGTGCCGATCAGCGTCGCCTTCTCGGCGGCCGTCGCGCTCGGCGCAGGCGGCTCGACCGGAGGGATGTGCGGTTGCGGGGGCGACATCAGGCGCCCACCCGTGCCGGCACAGCGACGGGCCCCGCCGTCACATCTTTTCCACGATTCGACATTGTGCCCGTCATATAGATCGTTTGAACACCGCGTACAGGCTTATGACGAAAATTGTTCGCGATTCGCGGGACTTTACGGGATTTTTCGGCTCTCAATCCCCATATCGGACTCTTGACCCGTTTTACGTTGCAGTGCCACAAAGACCGCATGAAACAAATCAAGACCGACCCAATCAAAACCGAGCAAATCAAGACCGTCTGCGTCTATTGCGGCTCCGGCGCCGGCAACAATCCCCGCTTCGTCGAGGCTGCGGTGGCGCTTGGCAAGACCTTTGCCGAGAACAATGTCCGGCTCGTCTATGGCGGCGGCTCGGTTGGCCTGATGGGCGCGGTCGCCAAATCGACGCTCGATCACGGCGGCTCCGTCACCGGCATCATCCCGGAATTTCTGCGTGCGCGCGAGAACGCGCTGACCACGATTCAGGAAATGATCGTCACGCCCGACATGCACGAGCGCAAGCGGCTGATGTTCGAGCGCTCCGACGCGTTCGTGGCGCTGCCCGGCGGCATCGGCACGCTCGAGGAGCTGGTCGAGCAACTGACCTGGCAACAGCTCGGCCGTCACTCCAAGCCGATCCTGCTCGCCAACATCGACAATTTCTGGGAGCCGCTGCTCTCGCTCTTGAACCACATGCGCACCACCGAGTTCATCCGCCCGACGCTCGCGGTCAAGGTGCTGATGGCCGACCGCGTCGAGGACATCCTGCCGCGACTCCGCTCCGCCGTGGCGCAGACGCCGGAGGCCGCCAAGCAACTCGCGCCCGACGTGGCGCGGCGGCTCTGAGAGCTCGAGCGGGCTACAGTCTCTCTCCGTCATCCTGAGAGGCTGTGAATGTATCTCTCAGCGGCTGCGCAACAGATTCAGTGTCGTCCCGGCGAAGGCCGGGACCCATCACCACAGGGTCGTGTTGTTGAAACGAGCTGTGGCCCCAGCGTCGCGCAACAATGACCTTCGGTGGCTATGGGTCCGGCCTTCGCCGGGACGACATCGAGGATATTGCGTTATCGAGACGCATACATTCATCGTCCCTCAGGATGACGGTTCGCGATAGGCGCGAGCCCGCGGTCGCATCACTCGCTCGGAAACGTCACGGCCTCGATGCGGTTGCCGTCGGGGTCGAGGACGAAGGCCGCGTAGTAGCGCACGCGGTCGTGCGGGCGCAGGCCCGGTGCGCCGTCGGAGCGCCCGCCGGCCACGAGCGCCGCGGCATGGAAGGCATCGACCTCGGCGGTGGTCTTCGCGCGCAGGCAGATATGGGTGCCGCTCTCGTGCGCGACCTGCGCCATCGCGGCGCGCAGATTGATCCAGAACTCGGGATAACTCTTGCCGAAGCCGACCGTCGCCGGGCGCGTGACGAGGCGCACCAGGCCGAGCGCGGCGAGCGTCGGCTCATAGAAGCGCGCCGCGCGTTCGAGATCGCTGACGCCGACGGAGACGTGGTCGATCATGACAGATGCCCTTCCCGCATTGTCATTCCGGGATGGTCCGAAGGACCAGACCCGGAATCTCGAGATTCCGGGTTCGATGCTGCGCATCGCCCCGGAATGACGAACACACTCACGTCGGCGCGCCCGACTTCACCAGCTTGTAGACCAGCGAATCCATCAGCGCCTGGAACGAGGCATCGATGATGTTCGGGGAAACGCCGACCGTGGTCCAGCTCTCGCCGGTCTCGTCCTCGCTCTCGATCAACACGCGCGTGACCGCTTCCGAACCGCCATTGAGGATACGCACGCGGTAATCGATCAGCTTCAGCCCATCGATGTACTTCTGGTACTTGCCGAGGTCCTTGCGCAGCGCGACGTCGAGCGCATTCACCGGGCCGTTGCCTTCGGCGGCCGAGATCAGCCGCTCGCCGGCGACGTCGACCTTGACCACCGCGAGCGCCACCGTGACACGCTGGCCGTTGGCGTTGTAGCGCTGCTCGACATTGACGTCGAACTGCTCGACCTTGAAATACTCAGGCACCTTGCCGAGCGTGCGCCGCGCCAGCAGCTCGAACGAGGCGTTGGCGGATTCATAGGCAAAGCCCGCCGCCTCGCGCTCCTTCAATTCCTCGACGAGACGGGTCAGCCGCGGATCGGCCTTGTCGTAGGCGATGCCGGCACGATCGAGCTCGGCCATGACATTGGAACGGCCGGCCTGATCGGAGACCAGCACCTTGCGGTGATTGCCGACCAGTTCAGGCAGCACATGCTCGTAGGTCTGCGGATCCTTCATCACCGCCGAAGCATGGATGCCGGTCTTGGTGACGAAGGCGCTCTCGCCGACATAGGCCGCATGACGGTTGGGCGCGCGATTGAGCATGTCGTCCAGCGTGCGCGACACCTTCATCAGGGTCGCCATCTTCTCCGCGGTGACGCCGATCTCGAATTTTTCGGCGAACTCGTCCTTCAGCCGCAAGGTCGGGATCAGCGAGCAGAGATTGGCGTTGCCGCAGCGCTCGCCGAGCCCGTTCAGCGTGCCCTGGATCTGCCGTGCGCCGGCGCGCACCGCGGCCAGCGAATTGGCGACCGCCTGCTCGGTGTCGTTGTGGGCGTGGATGCCGAGATTGGCGCCGGGCACGTGCTTGATCACATCGCCGACGATGGTCTCGACCTCGTGCGGCATGGTGCCGCCATTGGTATCGCACAGCACCACCCAGCGCGCACCGGATTCGTAGGCCGCTTTGGCGCAGGCCAGCGCGTAATCGCGGTTCTCCTTGTAGCCATCGAAGAAATGCTCGCAATCGACCATCACCTCGCGGCCCAGCGCTTTCGCAGCCACGACGCTGTCGCGGATCGAGGCGAGGTTCTCCTCGTTGGTGGTCTCGAGCGCGACGCGGACCTGGTAGGCGGAGGACTTTGCGACGAAGCAGATCGCATCGGCCTTCGCATCGAGGATGCCGGCGAGCCCCGGATCATTCGACACCGAGCGCCCCGGGCGGCGCGTCATGCCGAAGGCGGTGAAGCGCGCATGGTCGAACGCAGGCTTGGCGCTGAAGAACTCGCTGTCGGTCGGGTTGGCACCGGGATAGCCGCCCTCGACATAGTCGATGCCGAGTTCGTCCAGCATTTTGGCGATCACCTGCTTGTCCTGCAAGGTGAAGTCGACGCCGTTGGTCTGCGCGCCGTCGCGCAGCGTGGTGTCGAACAGATAGAGGCGTTCGCGGCTCATGCGTGACCTCCCGGCACCGCAGCGCCGTCAAGTGGCTTTTTCATCGTGGTATTGGCGAGCCATTCGTCGTTGACGGTGACCGAATTGCGCCGCTCGGCGGCATAACCGCGCTTGCGGAAGAAATCGACCGCGGTGTCGCTGGCATCGACCGTCAGCGCCTTGGCGCCGCGGGCGCCCGCGATCTTCTCCAGCGCATCGCACAGCGCAGCGCCGACGCCCTGGCCGGCCGCACCCGGATGGACATAGAGCATGTCGATGTGATCGGCCCCCTTCAGCGAGGCGAAGCCGACCGGCGCGCCCTGCAAGGTGGCGATCAGCGTGAGCTGGCCGGCGAGCCTCTTGCCGAAGGCCGCTTCGTCGTCGGCCGCCATCGCCCAGGCTTCCTGCTGCGCCTCGCTGTAATCGTCACCGGTCAGCCCGGTGATCGACGCAACGAAAATCGCGGCCAGCAGCGGCGCATCTTCCGGCAGATACGGACGCAATGCGGGGGCGGAACGGCTCATCGCGCGACCTCCCAGGTGGTGCCTTCCTTGGAGTCCTTGATCACAACGCCCATCGCGGCGAGCACGTCGCGGATACGATCGGACTCCTTGAAGTCCTTGCGCGCGCGCGCCGCGGTGCGTTCGCCGATCAGCGCTTCGACCGCTGCTGCATCGATGCCGCTCGCCGCCTGCTTGCGGTCCTTCCACGCGGCTGAGCTCTCCGACAGGAAGCCGAGCAGCTTGAGCGAGCCGGCAAACTCCCTGCGGCTCTGTTCGCTGGCAGAGGCCGCATTGCGCAAGCCGTGCAGCACGGCCATCGCCTGCGCGGTGTTGAGGTCGTCGTACAGCGCCTCCACCATCGCCGGCGACGGCGGACCGGGTTCGGCTTCAGCCGCGACCGCGTACCAGTCGTCGAGCGTCCTGGCGGCCTCTTCCGCACTCTTCAGCGTCCAGTCGAGCGGCGAGTGGTAATGCGTCCGCAGCATGCTGAGCCGCAGCACCTCACCCGGCCAGTCGTCCAGCATCTCGCGGATGGTGAAGAAGTTGCCGAGCGACTTCGACATCTTCTCGCTTTCGATCTGCAGGAAGCCGTTGTGCATCCAGACATTGGCCATGCGGTCGGACTCGAACGCGCAGCACGTCTGGGCGAGTTCGTTCTCATGGTGCGGGAACACCAGGTCGATGCCGCCGCCATGGATGTCGAAGGTCTCGCCGAGATGCTTCCAGGCCATCGCCGAGCACTCGATGTGCCAGCCCGGCCGGCCCTCGACTGCGATGCCTGCCGGTGACGGCCATGACGGCTCACCCGGCTTCGACGGCTTCCACAGCACGAAGTCGGTGTTGTCGCGCTTGTAAGGCGCGACGTCGACGCGGGCGCCGGCGATCATCTCATCCAGCGAGCGCTTCGACAGCGCGCCGTAGCGCGGCAGCGCCGAATTGGCCGCGTTCATCGCCTGCGGCGAGAACAGCACATGATCCTCGGCGACATAGGCAAAGCCGCCGGCGACCAGTCTCTCGATGATCGCGCGCATCTCCGGGATGTGCTCGGTCGCGCGCGGCTGCACCGTCGGCGCCAGGCAGCCCAGCGCAGTGACGTCGTCCTGATACTGCCGGTAGGTCAGCTCGGTGACCTTGCGGATCGCCTCGTTGAGCGGCACGCCGGGATAGTCCCGCGCGGCGCGAACGTTGATCTTGTCGTCGACGTCGGTGATGTTGCGGACATAGGTGACGTGACCCTCGCCATAGCGATGCCGCAGCACGCGGAACAGCACGTCGAACACAATGGCGGCGCGGCCATTGCCGATATGGGCGAAGTCGTAGACCGTCGGTCCGCAGGCATACATGCGGACGTTATCGGCATCGAGCGGCACGAAGAGCCGCTTCTCCCGGGTCAACGTATCGTAAAGGCGCAATTCCATCGAATCCGTCCCTTGCGGCCGGGCGGTCCAATGATCTCAGGGGAATTGAGAAAAGACGGCCTCAGCCAGCGAATCGCTAGCTCATAATCTCGCGGCAAATGCTGCAGATGGCGAGGTGGCCGTTCATGGTTCCACCTCTCTCATGAGCCCTTGGTCTCGTCAAGGGCCTGTTCGCCGAACGTCTTGCGGCGTCTTGAGCCGCAAGATCAGGCCAAGTTCCTCATAGTTAATCATTATTAAGGATTTGGGCGTATCGGGAACCTTGCGGATTCCTCCCGATTCATCGGTGCACCCATGCGGCTCATTTCAGCATTGATTGCCTGCGCGTCCCTCCTCGGCTCCTCGGCGGCATTCGCCGACAGCCGCGTCTTCATCATCGCCAATCAGGCCGACGGCTACGGCATCGACCAGTGCCTGGCACGCGGTGACAAATGCGGTGCCTCCGCCGCGCGCGCCTATTGCCAGTCACGCGATTTTGCACAGGCCAGCAATTACCGCCGTGTCGACCCCGACGAGATCACGGGCGCGGTTCCGCATGCCGCAAACGAGAAATGCGGCGCAAATGGCTGCGGCGAATACGTCGCGATCACCTGCCAGCGCTGAGACCCCGCCCAAACGGCTGGCCGGACCGGGCTTTTTGCCACATCGGTGCCCCGGAATCGACGTGACGCTGCCCCGAGAAACGGCTATTGCAGGCGGCCTTGGCCGCGCGCTTTGGCGTTTGCGCCGCGCGGCGTTGTTCTAATGGCCGGATATGCCTGATAGTCCCCGTCTTCGCTCCTCTCGATGGCTTTTGACCTGCGCCCTGCTTGCCGGCATTGCCCTGCCCGCCACTGACGCCTTCGCGCAGATGAATCCGGGTCCGCCCGGGCCACCGCCGCAGCCGGCCCCACAGGCCAACCCGATGTGCGTCCGCCTGGAAGGACAATTGGCCGCGATCGACCGCGGCGGCGGCACCGGCGATCCCGCGCGCGACGACCAGATCCGCCGCTATCAGGATGCGGCCGCCAAGCAGCAGGCCGAGCTCGATCGCGTCACCTCGCAGGCCCGCCGCATGGGCTGCGACAGTTCCGGCTTCTTCTCGCTGTTCAACAACAATTCGGCGCAGTGCGGACCGGTCAACAACCAGATCCAGCAGATGCGCGCCAATCTCGACCAGATGACCGCGAACCTCGAGCGGCTGCGGTCCGGCGGCCTCGGCGGCGCCGACCGCGAGAACCAGCGCCGCTCGGTGATCACCGCGCTCGCGCAGAACAATTGCGGTCCGCAATATGCCGCTGCGGCTTCGCGCGGCCCGGGCAGCTTCATCGACAATCTGTTCGGCGGCGGCAACAACAACCCGGTGCCACCTCCCGGGGCCGAATACAGCGCGCCGTCCGGCACCTACCGCACCGTCTGCGTCCGCACCTGCGACGGCGCCTATTTCCCGGTCTCGTTCGCCACCGTGCAGGCGCGCTTTGCCGCCGACGAGCAGATCTGCAAGGCGCAGTGCCCTGCGGCGGAGGCGAGCCTGTTCGCCTATCGCAATCCCGGCGAGGACATCAACCAGGCGGTGTCGATCAACGGCCAGCCCTACACCTCGCTGCCGAACGCGTTCAAATATCGCACCGAGTTCAACCCGTCCTGCTCCTGCAAGGCGGCCGGTCAGAGCTGGGCCGATGCGCTGAAAGCCGTCGACGACAAGGCCTCAGCCGAACAGCAGGGCGACATCATCGTCACCGAAGAGAGCGCCAAGAAGATGCAGCAGCGCGCCCAGCAGAAGGCTGCCCCCGGCAGGAAGGGCGCACCGGCTCCAGCCGCGCAGCAACCCGCCGCAGCCGAAACCGCACCGGCCGCATCCGGCGACGGCCAGATCCGCACGGTCGGACCGACCTTCATTCCGCCGAAGCAGCAACAGTAACAATCAACCTTCGAACGCTTCCGCCGAGGCGCGGCTGGTGCGCGTCACCAGTCTCTCGTCGGGCGCCGGCAAGGCCTTGCCGGGATCGCGGAAGCGGTTGGTGATGGGATAGCGGCGGTCGCGACCAAAATTCTTTTGCGTGACCTTGACCCCGGGCGCGGCCTGCCTGCGCTTGTACTCGGCGATATTGAGCAGGCGGTCGATCCGGGTGACCACGTCGCGGTCGAAGCCGGCGGCGACGATATCGGCCAGCGGCTCCTCGCGCTCGACCAGGCGCTCGAGGATCGCATCCAGCATGTCGTAGGGCGGCAACGAATCCTGGTCGGTCTGGTTCTCGCGCAATTCCGCGGTCGGCGGTCGGATGATGATGTTGACCGGGATCACCTCGCCCGACGGCCCGAGCGCGCCATCCGGCTTCCAGGAATTGCGCAATGACGACAGGCGGAACACCTCGGTCTTGTAGATGTCCTTGATCGGGTTGAAGCCGCCATTCATGTCGCCGTAGAGCGTGGCGTAGCCGACCGACATCTCCGACTTGTTGCCCGTGGTCACGACCATCGCGCCGGTCTTGTTGGAGATCGCCATCAACAGCGTGCCGCGGGCGCGCGCCTGCAAATTCTCCTCGGTGATATCGCGCTCCAGGCCCGCGAACACCGGCGCGAGAATCGTCTCGAAGCCGTTCACGGCGTCGGCGATCGGCAGCACCTCGTAGCGGATGCCGATCGCTTTCGCGAGCCTGGCCGCATCGTCGAGCGACACCTGCGCGGTGTAGCGGAACGGCAGCATCACGCCGCGCACCTTGTCGGCGCCGAGCGCGTCGACCGCGATCGCCGCGCATAGCGCGGAATCGATGCCGCCGGAGACGCCGAGCAGCACGCCCGGAAAACCGTTCTTGCGGACATAGTCGCGCAGGCCCAGCACGCAGGCCGCGTAATCGGCCTTGTCGCCCTCTACGACTTCAGCGACCGGCCCGTTGCAGCGCCAGCCGTCCGCGGTCTTGCGCCATAGCAATGTCGTGACGTGCTCCTCGAATGCCGGAAGCTGCGCCGCGACCGACAGGTCCGCGTTCAGCGCGAAGGAAGCGCCGTCGAAGATCAGTTCGTCCTGGCCGCCGACCTCGTTGAGGTAGATCAGCGGCAGCCCGCTCTCGGTGACGCGCGCCACCACGATCGAGAGCCGCAGATCAGCCTTGTCGCGTGCGTAAGGCGAGCCGTTCGGCACGATCAGGATTTCGGCGCCGGACTCCGCCAGGGTCTCGACGACGTTCTCGTACTCTTCGGATTCCTCGAGCCAGATGTCCTCGCAGATCGGAAACCCGACCCGCACGCCGCGCACCGCCACCGGCCCGGATGCCGGGCCGCGCGCGAACAGCCGCTTCTCGTCGAACACACCGTAATTCGGCAAATTCGCCTTGAAGCGCAGCGCGGCGATGCGACCGTCGTCGAGCAGCGCGCAGGCGTTATAGAGCTTGCCATCCTCGACCCAGGGCGTGCCGATCAGCATGGCCGGACCGCCGTCCGCCGTCTCCCGCGCCAGCTCCTCGATCGCGGCCCGGCAGGCCGACTGGAATGCCGGCTTCAGCACCAGATCCTCCGGCGGATAGCCGGCGATGAACAGTTCCGACAGCACCACGAGATCGGCGCCGTCGGCTTTCGCCCGCTCGCGCGCCGCGCGCGCCTTGGCCGCGTTGCCGGTGACGTCACCGACCGTCGGATTGAGTTGCGCCAGGGTGATCTTGATCTGTTGTTCGCTCATGACCTTATGTTGTTCCTCGCAAGAGCAAACTTCAATTGGTGGGAATCAGAACGCGCCCATGCGCTCAGCGAGGGCGAACAGCCAGAACAGTCCGGCCATCGCCAGCGCGACGCCAACCGCGGCCGAGCCCATGTCCTTGACCCGCCCGATCTGCGGATCATGATCGGTGGTCAGGCGATCGGCGAGCTTCTCGATCGCGGTGTTGAGCAGCTCGATCACCAAGACCAGCACCACGGTCGCAACCAGCTCGACCCGCCGCATCACGGTGGCGCCGACCAGCCAGGCCAGCGGCAGCGACAGCACCAGCGCCACGACCTCCTCGCGGATCGCCTGCTCCGAGCGGATGGCGAACGCCAGCCCGTTGCGCGAGTTGATGGTGGCTCGCCAGAACCTCAGCAAGTCACGATCCCCAAGTCACTGCCGCCAAAGTCACTGCCCCACATCATTGCCCCGGATCACAACCCCGCAACGGCCGGCAGCGGTTTGACCTTGCCGGCGCGCTCCTGCTTGAGCAGTTCGGCGATCAGGAACGCCATGTCGATCGATTGCTCGGCATTGAGGCGGGGATCGCAGACCGTGTGGTAGCGGTCGTTGAGATCCTCGTCGGTGATGGCGCGCGCGCCGCCGATGCATTCGGTGACGTCCTGCCCGGTCATCTCCAGATGCACGCCGCCGGCATGCGTCCCCTCTGCGGCATGGACCTGGAAGAAAGACTTCACCTCCGACAGCACCCGGTCGAACGGCCGCGTCTTGTAGCCTGACGTCGAGGTGATGGTGTTGCCATGCATCGGATCGCACGACCACACCACCTTGCGGCCTTCGCGCTGCACGGCGCGGATCAGGCCCGGCAGATGATCGCCGACCTTGTCGGCGCCGAAGCGGTTGATCAAGGTCAGCCGCCCCGGCTCGTTGTCCGGGCTCAGCACATCGATCAGCTTCAGCAATTCGTCCGGCTTCAGCGACGGGCCGCATTTCAGGCCGATCGGGTTCTTGATGCCGCGGAAATATTCGACGTGGCCGTGGTCGAGCTGGCGGGTGCGGTCACCGATCCAGATCATGTGGCCCGAGGTCGCGTACCAGTCGCCGGTGGTGGAATCGACCCGCGTCATCGCCTGCTCGTAGCCGAGCAGCAGCGCTTCGTGGCTGGTGTAGAAATCGGTGGCGCGCAGTTCCGGATGGCTTTCGAGATCGAGGCCGCAGGCGCGCATGAAATTCAGCGCATCCGAGATGCGGTCGGCGAGCTCCTTGTAGCGGCGGGACTGCGGCGAGTCCTTCAGGAAGCCGAGCATCCATTGATGCACGCTGCCGAGATTGGCGAAGCCGCCGGTCGCGAACGCGCGCAGCAGGTTCAGCGTCGCCGCCGACTGCCGGTACGCCATCAATTGCCGCTGCGGATCCGGCGTACGCGCTTGCGGCGTGAAGGCGATGTCGTTGATGATGTCGCCGCGATAGCTCGGCAGCTCGACACCGTCGATCTTCTCGGTGTTCGAGGAGCGCGGCTTGGCGAACTGGCCGGCGATGCGGCCGACCTTCACCACCGGCAGCGCGCCGGCATAGGTCAGTACCACCGCCATCTGCAGCAGCACGCGGAAGAAGTCGCGGATGTTGTTGGCGCCGTGCTCGGCAAAGCTCTCGGCGCAGTCGCCGCCCTGCAGCAGGAAGGCCTCGCCGGCGGCCACCCGCGCCAGCGACTTCTTCAGGCTGCGTGCCTCGCCTGCGAACACCAGCGGCGGGAAGGTCGCGAGCTGGGCCTCCACGTCAGCCAAAGCCTTGGCATCGGGATAGTCGGGCACCTGGACGATCGGCTTGGCGCGCCAGCTATCGGGTGTCCACCGCTCGGACATGACATCAACTCCTGAGCAAAAACCGCAACTTATCGACGGCTGAAGGAAAGTCCCGCTATATACACAGGCACCTCCTCCCCCGCCACAGGGATTCCAGCAATTCCGTCAAGCTCTTGCGGGAACAGCCGAATTCGCGTTTGTTGGAGCATAGCATGAAAGCTGGGGGAAGTGCCGTGGCTGGCGCTGCGCTGGACGACGTTTTTAGCGACGACATCGTCGTGCCGGCGGCCGACGGCTATTCGCTCGGCGCGACCCTGTTCCTGCCCCGCGGCGCCAAGCGCCATGCCGTCCTGATCAGCTCGGCGACCGCCGTCCCCCGCAGGATCTATCGCGGCTTTGCCGGCTATCTCGCCCGCCGCGGCGGTGCGGTCCTGACCTACGACTATCGCGGCACCGGCGATTCCAGGCAGTTCGCGTTGACCGGCTACAACCAGCCGAAATCGCTTGATGGATTCAAGGCCACGATGGCCGACTGGGCCGCCCTCGACGCCACCGCCGCGGTCAATTGGATGCGCCAGCGCTACCGCGATCTGCCGTTCGCCTATGTCGGCCATTCCTTCGGCGGCCAGGCGCTCGGTCTGCTCGCCAACAATACCGAGATCCCGCGCGCGCTCCTGATCGCAGCCCAGGCCGCCTATTGGAAGCTGATGGATAAGCCGGAGTGCTATCGTGTCTATGCATTGCTGAATGCGGGCCTGCCGCTGGCCCGCGTGCTCGGCTACATGCCGGCCTGGGCCGGCCTCGGCATGGACCTGCCGAGGGGCGTGTTCGAGCAATGGACGCGCTGGGTGATGTCGCCGCGCTATCTGCTCGACGACACCACGCTCGCGGCACGCGAGAATTTTCCGAAGTTCAAGGGCAGGCTCCGCGCGCTGGCGATGACCGACGATCCCTGGGCGACGCGGCCCGCGGTGGAATTGCTGTGCACGGCCTTCACCTCTGTGACCCCCGAGATCATCTCGATCCGCCCCGCCGATGCCAGCGTCACCGCGATCGGCCATCTCGGCTTCTTCCGCAGCGAGCACCGCGACACGCTGTGGCGCGGTGCGGCGGAATGGATCGAGGCGGAGGGGTAGCCCATTGTCGTCCCGGCGAAGGCCGGGACCCATACGCCGCAGCCGATGTTGTGGATGGGACTGGGCGTTCCAATGCACAACAATCAGCATTTGTGGTTATGGGTCCCGGCCTTCGCCGGGACGACACTGAGTGTGTTGCGCGGTCTCACCCGTCGTCATTGCGAGGAGCGAACAGCGACGAAGCAATCCATCGCTCCGCGATGATACGACGGCGCGTCGCCTCACATCACCTTCCGCGGCGCCGCGGTCTCGGCATTGCCCGTGTTCGGTGTCCCGGTCGGCTCGATCAAGAGCAGATGCACCTCCTCCCGCGCGACCGGGCGGTGCTCGACGCCTTTTGGCACGATGTATATCTGGCCTTGGCGCAGCGTGACGGTGCGGTCGCGCAGCTCGATGTCGAGCACGCCCTTCAGCACCAGGAAGAAGTCGTCGGTGTCGTCGTGCTTGTGCCAGACGAACTCGCCCTGCACTTTCACGACCATGACGTCGCAGGCGTTGAATTGCGCGACGGTGCGCGGTGACCAGTGATCGGAAAAGGTCGACAGTTTTTGCGCGAGATCAATCGCGTCGCTCATGGAGGGTCTCCGCGTGTGCAGGTGGCCGAGAGGGTGCTATGTACTTTTTTACGAAGCAGTCGGGGATGAATCATATGACCACCTTTATCTTGATACCCGGTGGCTGGCAGGGCGGTTGGGTCTACCAAAAGGTGGCAGATATGCTCACTGCGCAGGGGCACAAAGCCGTGCCGATCACCTTTTCGGGGCTCGGCGATGTTCCTGCCCCGATGGCCAATCTGGACACTCACATCGATGAGGTCGTCGGTGTCGTGAAGTCGCATCACGACGACTTGGTCATTGTTGGACAATCCTACGGCGGGATGGTCGTGAGCGGTGCAGCCGATGCCGCACCGTCGCAAATCCGAGCATTGGTCTATGTCGACGCCTATGTGCCTGATTCCGGCGACACGGTCTGGTCGCTGACGACGCCCCGTTTTCGAGATGTCTTCCTCGCAGGCGCGAAGGCTGACGGACTGACTTGCGCGCCGCCTCCCAATCTTGATCCGCGATGCCGACCGCATCCGATCGGGACGTTTCTCCAATCGATCAAACTCACCGGGCGTTGGCGAGGCGTGCCGCGCAAGATCTACATCGGCGCATTCGGATGGGAAGGAAGTCCGTTCCTCGATCTTTATCAGCGCCTGAGCGGTGAGCCCGATTGGTCGACCTTTGCCTTCGATTGCGGGCACAATGTCGCACGCCTGAAGCCCGAGGCGCTGACCCAGATATTGCTGGCTCAGTCGTAGGAAGGGACTAGCGCAAGCGCAACCCGCCGGCTCGCGACGGTGCCGTCTCCAGGGCGGCGGATTGCGGCCTCGCCTCATCCGCCCTGCGGCCCCTTTGCGCGAGATCGATCGCGCCCTATTGCAAGCGCGTCGGCTTGTGATGGCCGTTCATGTCGCAGGGCGCGCCATTACTCGCACGCTCCGACAGCAGCTCCTTTTCGGCCTCGTACCAGAGGATGTCCATCTGGCCGCTGGGCTCGCCGGCGTTCTTCCAGAGTTCGTAGGCTCGGGTACGGATTTGCTCCTCGGTCGGACCTGCCATTGGCGGCTCCCTCATTCAAAAAATCTAGTCTGAGAAATGGAATCGCTGCCGTGTGGGCCACAGCATTATCGTGCCGCGTTCGTCGCGCGGCAATAGCCGGGCTCGCTCACGGAGCTATTCGGTTCGTAGGTCCAACTTCCGGGCGAAGGCAAGGTTCCTGGCCGCCCGCCCTCCTTTCAGCGCAGGTTCGCGCTGAAGAAATCGAGCGCAAGGGCGATCGTCTCGGCGTGGACGGCGTCCCGGTCGATGCCATCAGGGTCACGGCATGGGGTCCGGACCACCAGGCGCCCTACCGCGGTACAGGTGTCGAAGAAGCCTCCGGCGCTGCGAGCAGGGCCACCCACAGCGCCAGAAGCCTCATCGAGATTGCCGCCTAGCGAGACGCACCCGGGTGGAGCAGCACCGAGTGATTGCGCCCATAGGCGAAGTAGAGCACGAGGCCGATGGCGAGCCAAATGAAGAGACGCAGCCAGGTTGCCAACGGCAGGAACACCATCAGCATCAGCGAGAACAGCATGCCGAGCACCGGCACGATCGGCACGCCGGGCGTCTTGAACGGGCGGGCGATGTCGGCATCGCTCTTGCGCAGATAGATCACCGCCCCGCAGACCAGCACGAAGGCGAACAGCGTGCCGATCGAGACCATTTCACCGAGGATGTCGATCGGGGTCAGCGCCGCGACGATGGCCACGATGATGCCGATCAGGAGCTGGCTCTTGTACGGCGTCCCGAGCGAGGGATGCACGTCGGAGAACATCCTGGGCAGCAGGCCGTCTTTCGCGATCTGGAAGAAGATGCGGCTCTGGCCATAGAGCAGCACCAAGATCACCGTGGTGAGGCCGGCGAGCGCGCCGATCTTGATCAGCACCGAGAACCAGGTCAGCCCGATGACATCGACGGCCTTCGCGATCGGATCGGGCACGCCGAGCTCGGTATAGGGCACCAGCCCGGTGACGACGCCCGCGACCGCGATATAGAGGATGGTGCAGATCAACAGCGAGCCGAGAATGCCGATCGGCATATCGGTTTGCGGGTTCTTGGCCTCCTGGGCGGCGGTCGATACGGCGTCGAAGCCGATGAAGGCGAAGAACACGACGGACGCACCGCGCATGATGCCGGTCCAGCCGAACTGGCCGAATGTGCCGGTGTTGTCAGGGATGAAGGGATGCCAGTTCGCCGGTGTGACGTAGCCGATGCCGAGCAGGATGAAGGCGCACACCACGAACAACTTGATGCCGACCATGATGTTGTTGAGCCGGGCGGATTCCTTGGTTCCGCCGACCAGCATGGCCGTGAGCAGCAGGACGATGAAAGCCGCGGGCAGGTTGACGACGCCGGCCACCATTGTGCCATCCGGCAGCTTGAACTCGGTCCAGGGCGCCGCGGCATATTGCGGTGGGATGTTGATGCCGAAATTGTGCAGCAGCGAGACGATATAGCCCGACCAGCCGACGGCGACGGTGGAGGCGCCCATCGCGTATTCGAGGATCAGGTCCCAGCCGATGATCCAGGCGAAGATCTCGCCCAAGGTCGCATAGGTGTAGGTGTAGGTGCTGCCGGACACCGGCAACAGCGCGGCGAGCTCGGCGTAGCACAGGCCGACGAAGGCACAGGCAACGCCGCCGACGACGAAGGAGAGCATGATCGCGGGGCCGGCATAATGCGCCGCCGCGGTACCGGTGAGGACGAAGATGCCTGCGCCAATGATGCAACCGATCCCGAGTGCGGTGATGCTCAAGGCCCCAAGCGTCTTGCCCAGCGCGTGCTCACCCGCTTCAGCGATGATCGCGGAAACCGACTTCCGCGTCATCAAACCCATATCAGTCATGGCGACGTCCCCTTCACTTTGGGCCAGTTGAGTCTGGCATTCACGATGCAACCATTCACAGCCTTCGGTAGTACTTCGCGGAATCCCGATGATTGTCCTCACATCACAGCTAGGCAAGCGCTATTTTGGCGTGTGCCACGCAGCAACTATCGTGACACGGCTTTGACGCGACGCACGCAGTTGCGGCGCCGATAGCGTTTTGCAGCGAAGTGGGTATTGGTTCGCGCCAAGAGAACGCGTCAAAAGAAGGATCGAGAGCTGAGTTCCGATTCAATCGGAACGGAAATAGCCCTGGTTCCATCGACGGTACGCGACCGGAGCTTGCTGTGTTTCTCAACTACCGCGCGCGCGTGCGGCTTCGCCTTTGCGAACACCAGGGCTCGCACCGAAACCGCCTCCGCAATCCGATTGGCGCGGCGTGCGCGGTTCCCTACTCCGCCGCCTGCCGCACGTGGCGCGCGGTAGGGGTGCGCATCGTCACCAGCTCTTCGGCGGCGGTCGGATGCAGCGCGACGGTGGCGTCGAAATCGGCCTTGGTCGCCTTCAACTTCACGGCGATCGCCACCGCCTGGATCATCTCGGCGGCGGCATCGCCGACGATGTGGCAGCCGAGCACGCGATCGCTGACGCCGTCGACCACGAGCTTCATCAGCACGCGGGTGTCGCGCCCGGACATCGTCGCCTTGATCGGGCGGAAGTCGGTCTTGTAGATGTCGATATGGGAAAACTGCGCCCGCGCCTCGTCTTCGGTCAGCCCGACGGTGCCGACCTCGGGCTGCGAGAACACCGCGGTCGGGATCGTGGCGTGATCGACCTCGACCGGGCGCTTGCCGAACACGGTGTCGGCGAAGGCGTGGCCCTCGCGGATCGCGACCGGCGTCAGGTTGACGCGATGGGTGACGTCGCCGACCGCGTAGATGTTCGGCGCTGACGTCTTCGACCAGCCGTCGACCTGGATGCCGCCATTGGCGGGGTTGATGGCGACGCCGGCCGCCTCGAGCCCGAGGCCGGCAACATTGGGATGCCGGCCGATCGCGAACATCACCTGGTCGGAGGCGATGCTCGATCCGTTGGAGAGATGGCTGGTGAATTCCTTGCCGTGCTTGTCGACCTTCGCAACGGTGCAGCCGGTCAGGATGGTGATGCCGCGCTTCTCCATTTCAGTGCGCACATGCTTGCGCACGTCCTCGTCGAAGCCGCGCAGGATATTGTCGCCGCGATAGATCACCGACACGTCGGAGCCGAAGCCTGCGAAGATGCAGGCGAATTCCAGCGCGATGTAGCCGCCGCCCTGGATCACGATGCGCTTGGGCAACTCGGTCAAATGGAACGCCTCGTTGGAGGAGATCACGTGCTCGATGCCCGGAATCTTCGGGCCATGATTGGGCGCGCCGCCGGTCGCGATCAGGATGTATTTTGCGGTGACCTTCTCGCCGGTGGCCAGCCTGATGGTGTGGGCGTCTTCCAGCACCGCGCGGGTCTTCACGACCTTGGCGCCCGATTTCTCGACATTGGTGGTGTAGGCGCCCTCAAGGCGTGCGATTTCCTTGTCCTTGTTGGCGATGAGGGTTGTCCAGTCGAACGAGACCTGGCCGATGCTCCAGCCGAAGCCCGCGGCATCCTCGATCTCGTCATGGACGTGGCTGCCGATGACGAAGAGCTTCTTGGGCACGCAGCCGCGGATCACGCAGGTGCCGCCCATCCGGTACTCTTCGGCGACCATGACCTTGGCGCCGTAGCCGGCGGCGATACGTGCGGCGCGAACTCCACCCGAACCGCCACCGATCACAAACAGGTCGACGTCGTACTCGGACGTCCTTGAATCGGTCATGGCAACCTCTCTTTTTCACTTCCCCCTCGCCCCGCTCTTGCGGGGAGAGGGTCGGAGTGAGGGGCTCTATCCGCGAGCGAGCCGAGCGCTAAGACCTGTCCCCCCTCACCCGGAATTCAAGCTGTGCTTGAATTCCGACCGCCCCCCGCAAGCGGGGCGAGGTGAAGAAATCGCGATCAGATATCCTTACCGCGCTTCTTCATCTCGGCCTTGAACTCGGCGTTGACGATGACGCCGAACTGCTGCGCCCAGCGCTGGATATAGGTCAGGGAGTCGGTGATTGCCTTGGGCTCCGAGGTCAAAAGCTTCTGACCGAGCGGCGACTTGTAGAACACCACGAGATCCTTCAGTTCCTGCTCGGTGAACTCGGCCGCATAGATCTTCGCCATGCCCTCGCCGATCTCGGCCTCGCGCCCGGCCATCTTCTTGGCGACGATCACCGAGACCTCGTCGAGGTCCTTCTGATAGTTCAGATATTGTTGCAACAGGCCGGTCTTGGTCTTCTCGACAATGCCTGGAACCGCTCCTGCGTACATGGCGGCGACGTTCTTCATCGCCAGGATTTCCTTGGCGGCCGCGATCGCCGCGGGCGTCGACTGCTTGACGGCGGGCTGTGCCGGCGCGTCAGGCACCTGCTGCTGCGCCATGACAGGCGCGGCTGCCAGTGCCAGTCCGGCCACAACCGTCGCAGCCGTCAAAAGTCCCGAGAAACGCTTCATTCCAAGTCTCCTTGCTTGCGGCGTCATCGCCGTTCAACAACCCGAATTCCCTGCGCGCCGGCCAGAACGGCGCTCGTGCCAAGCCCGATGAACAGGCCATGCTCGACCACGCCCGGAATCACGCTGAGCAGAGCTGCGAGGCGCGGTGCATCGGCGATCCGGCCGAGATGAGCATCGATGATCCAGTGGCCGCCATCGGTGACAAAAGCGTGACCGTCCTTGGCCTTGCGGATCAGCATTTCGCCTGACACGTCCGATTGCGCGAAGGCGCGCACGATCGCGGCCCTGGTCGCGGCGAGCCCGAACGGAATCACCTCGATGGGCAGCGGAAAGCGGCCGAGCACCTCGACCCATTTGCTGTCGTCCGCGATCACGATCATGCGAGCGCTAGCCGCAGCGACGATCTTCTCGCGCAACAGCGCGCCGCCGCCGCCCTTGATCAGATTCAGCGCGGGGTCGATCTCGTCGGCGCCGTCGATCGTGAGATCGAGATGATCGATCTCGTCGAGCGTGGTCAGCGGCACGCCGCAGCGGACCGCATCCGCGCGGGTCGCCTCCGAGGTCGGAACGCCGATGACCTTCATTCCGGCACGGACCTTGTCGCCGAGCAATTCGACGAAATGCTTGGCCGTCGAACCGGTGCCGAGCCCGAGCTTCATGCCGTCGCGCACCTCTTCGAGCGCGCGCGCCGCCGCCTGGCGTTTCAGTGCATCCATGTCCACGTGCCGACCAGGCCCCTGTTCTGTGCCGCTGCCTCGGGCCTGCAAATCGGCCCCGCCCGGCGGGCGCATATCTAGCGTCGTTTGGCGGGCAGGAATAGCACCCTCAACGGCGTCCTGAACCGATTTAATGACCGATTCCGGGTCGGATTTCTCTCGAAATGGCGCCGATTCCGCATCCGGCGATCAGGGAACGGCATCTTCCCTTGCATCGCAGCGTCTCACCCGCTAGCGAAAAGCATCATGTCCGCCTCTTCTCCCCACATCGTCGTGTTCGATCTCGACGGCACGCTGGTCGACACCGCGCCGGATCTCATCAGCGCCCTGAATTACGTGCTCGATCGCGAAGGTTTGCCGCCGGTGCCGCTCGCGGCCGCACGCAACATGATCGGCGCCGGCGCGCGCAAGCTGCTCGAGCGCGGGCTGGAGGTCGAAGGACGCACGGTGAGCACGGCTGAGCTCGATCGCCTGACCAAGGATTTCGTCGGTCACTACGCCGATCACATCGCCGACGGCTCGCGGCCGTTCGACGGGCTGGAGGCCGCGCTCGACGCTCTGGCGACGAAGGGCCATCGCTTTGCGGTCTGCACCAACAAGCTGGAATGGCTGTCGAAGCTGCTGCTCGAGCGGCTCGACCTGACGGCGCGCTTTGCCGCGATCTGCGGTCCCGATACATTCGGTGTCGCCAAGCCCGACCCCGCCTTCCTGCGCGAGACGGTGGCCCGCGCCGGCGGTCGGCTGCCGGCGGCGATCATGGTCGGCGACGCCGGAACCGATGTCGGGGTCGCCCGCCGGGCCGGGGTCCCGGTGGTCGGGGTCGATTTCGGCTACACCGACGTACCTATGCACGAGCTCAAGCCGGACCGGCTGATCAGCCATATGCGCGATCTGCCGGAGGCAGTGGCCAGCCTCATCGCCGCCTGAGCGGAATCCAAGCAATTGATATTGCTTGGAAATATCTTACAACGCGAATATTCCATTAACCATCCTTTAACGATCAGGGCCCGCGCTGTTGCGCCCTTGTTCCGACGCTCTTATGGTCCGTTCCGGGGATTGTGGCTGACAGCCGCAGTAGAGTGTGGATCATGCGTCGAGTATTCGCGATTGCGGTCGCCGGACTGAGTCTGGGCGGCTGCTCCTCCCTGTCATGGGATTCATTCAAGTCCGCTCCGCCGCCGATGCAGGTCCAGCTGGACTCGGCGCCGCAGGGCGCGGACGCCGTGACGTCGATCGGACCGGGCTGCAAGACGCCCTGCTCGGTGACGATCCCGACACCGGAAACGAGCTTCTCCGTCACCTTCAATATGCCCAGGTTCCAGCCGCTGACCGTGCCGGTGACGGTGACCCGCACGCCAGGC
>Ga0153933_1000086_pt1 | contig 52799 bp, 57 predicted proteins | sample TSNJ017MetaG_FD_102275 | JGI IMG/M metagenome (GOLD analysis project Ga0153933, IMG submission 102275) | Attine ant fungus gardens microbial communities from New Jersey, USA - TSNJ017 MetaG | ecosystem: Host-associated > Fungi > Mycelium > Unclassified | place: USA: New Jersey, Wharton State...
CGATCACCAGCGAAGAAAGATCGCGCTTGTCGAGATCGGGAAGCGAAGCGATCGCGATCCACATCGTCGGCACGCCGGGGAAGACGGTCGCGCGCTTGACCTCAATGTCGCGCATCACGGCTTCGACGTCGAAGCGCTGGTGCAGCGAGATCAGGTGGCCGCGGCGGATCGTCGACAGCAAGACCACGGTCAGGGCGTAGATATGGAACAGCGGCAGCACGCAGATCACGCGCTCGATCGCGTTGCGTTCGAGCCGCGCCGGCTTGCCCCAGACGTCGTAGATCGACACCGCCGCGGTGAGGTTGCCGTGGCTCAGCATCGCGCCCTTCGGCAGGCCGGTGGTGCCGCCGGTATATTGCAGCAGCGCGACGTCCTCGACGTCGATCGCGGGCCACGCTGCCGGCCGGGTCGCACCGTCGACGAACTGCCTGTAGGTGATAACAGCGGGATTGTCCGGCAATGCAGTCTGCGGTGTGCCGACCTTGCCCCAATTGTCGTCCTCGCAGACGATCAGCCGATCAAGCAGCCCCTTGGCGAGGAATTTCAACGCAGTCGGCAGCAGCGCCGACAAATTGCTGGTGACGAGCACCCGCGCGCCGGAATCCGACAGCTTGTGCGACAATGCGATCTCGCCGTCGAGCGGCGACAGATGCACCACGCGGGCACCGGCCTTCAGCGCGCCGAAGAAATTGATCGGATGATCCGGGCTGTTGCCGAGAAACAGCGCGACCGATGCGCCCTTGCCGTAGCTCGCGCGCATGAAGGCGCCGGCTGCGGTTTCGACCAGGGCTTCCAGCTCGGCATAGCTGATCGGCCGTTCCCGGAATTCGAGCACCGGCCGCGCACCGAACTCGGCGGCCGCAGTCGAGAGCAGGTCCGGCAGCGTGCCGCGTGTGATCTCGTCGCTCCACTGCACGCCGTTCGGGTAAAATTGTTCGCCGGGATGGGTCATGGATGCCTTCAGGGACTCTCAAGGTCGTCATTCCGGGGTGGCCCAAAGGGCCAGACCCGGAATCCATCAGGCCGCATGCTCTGTGGCGCAATGGGTTCCGGGTTCATCGCGTTGCGATGCCCCGGAACGACACATGGTTGGGCTTTCCGCCAATCACACCGCCTTCGACGGCGCGGCGAGTGAGGCGAAGGTCTTGCCTTCGGCGGCGAGCTTCTTGAGCAGCGGCGCCGGCTCCAGCGAAGGATCGTTGGTCTCCTTGGCGTAGAAAGTCAGACGATCGGCGATGTGCTTGAGGCCCACCGTGTCGGCCCAGAACATCGGGCCGCCGCGATAGATCGGCCAGCCATAGCCGTAGAGCCAGACCACGTCGATATCGGACGGCCGCGCCGCGATGCCCTCTTCGAGGATCTTCGCGCCCTCGTTGATCATCGGGTACATCATGCGCTCGAGGATCTCGTCGTCGGTCACCACGCGCTTCTTGCGGCCGAGGCGCAACAGCGTCTCGTCGATCAGCTTCTCGACCTCCGGATCGGGCAGCGCCGCGCGCGAGCCTTGCTCATATTTGTAGTAGCCCTTGCCGGTCTTCTGGCCGAAGCGGCCGGCCTCGCAGAGCGCATCCGCGATCTCCGACTTGATGCCGCGGTCCTTGCGCGAGCGCCAGCCGATGTCGAGGCCGGCAAGGTCGCCCATCGCGAACGGTCCCATCGGCATGCCGAATTTCGTCACCACGGCGTCGACCTGCTGCGGCAACGCGCCTTCGAACAACAGCTTCTCGGCCTGCTTGCCGCGCTGCGCCAGCATGCGGTTGCCGACGAAGCCGTCGCAAACACCGACCACCGCCGGCACCTTGGCGATCTTTCGTGCGATCGAGACGGCGGTGACGAGCGCATCGGGCGCGGTCTTGTCGGCGCGCACGATCTCGCACAGCTTCATGACGTTGGCCGGCGAGAAGAAGTGCATGCCGAGCACGTCCTGCGGGCGCTTGGTCGACTTCGCGATCTCGTCGATATTGAGATAGGAGGTGTTGGAGGCGAGCACCGCGCCCGGCTTGGCGTATTGGTCGAGCTTGCCGAACACTTCCTTCTTGACCGCCATGGTCTCGAACACCGCCTCGATCACCAGATCGGCGTCGCCGACGTTCTCGATGCCGACCACCCCGTTGATCAGCGCCATGCGCTTGGCCGGGGCATCGGCCGGAATGCCGCCGCGCGCCGCGGTCGCCTCGTAGTTCTTCTGCATGATGCCCATGCCGCGCTTGAGCTGCTCCTCGCCGGTCTCGATCAGCGTGACCGGGATGCCGGCATTGACGAACGACATCGCGATGCCGCCGCCCATGGTGCCGGCGCCGAGGATGGCGACGCGTGCAACGTTGCGCGACTTGGTGCCCTCGGGCACACCCGCGATCTTGGACGCCTCGCGCTCGGCGAAGAAGGCATAGCGCTGCGCCTTGGACTGATCGCTCGAGACCAGCTTGAGGAAGCCTTCGCGCTCCTTCTTCAGACCCTCGTCGAACGGCAGGTCGATCGCGGCGCCGACGGCGTCGGCGGCCGCAAACGGCGCCTCGAGGCCGCGCGACCGCTTGGTCATCGCGGCGACCGCATTGGTGAAGATCGAGCGATCGGCCTTGGCCGCCGCGAGCTTCGTGTCGTCATCGCGCAGCTTGCGCAGCGGACGCTTCTCGGCGACCAGCTTGCGGGCGAACGCGATGCCGCCCTCCGCCGGCCCCTCGACGATCTCCTCGATCAGGCCGTTCTTCAGCGCCTCTGGCGCGCCGATCGGATCGCCGCCGACGATCATCTTGACGGCGAGCTCAGGTCCCACCGCGCGCGGCAGCCGCTGGGTGCCGCCGGCGCCCGGCAGCAGGCCAAGCTTCACTTCGGGCAGGCCGAGTTTCGCGTCCTTGGTGGCGACACGATAATGGCAGGCCAGCGCGACCTCGAGGCCGCCGCCGAGCGCCGTGCCGTGGATCGCGGCAACGATCGGCTTCGGCGAGTCTTCCATCAAGACCAGCACCTCGGCGAGACCGGGCGGCTTCGGCGGCTTGCCGAATTCGGTGATGTCGGCACCGGCGATGAAGGTGCGGCCGGCACAGGTCAGCACGATGCCTTGAACCTGCGGATCGGCGATCGCGCTCTTCATGCATTCGAAAATGCCGCCGCGCACCGCGGCGCTCAGCGCATTCACGGGAGGACTGTTAACAGTGACGACCGCAATGTTGTCATGACGTTCGAGCTTGACGACTTCACTCACGGGGACTCTCCCTGGATGCTTGTTCTTGAACTTGCGTTGAGCAGCTGCCCGGCTTGCGTCCAGCCGCTGCGTTTAGACTAATTTCGCACTGCGAAATTTAATTCCACATCTTGACACGGAGGGTTATTTTGAAGCACGAGCGTTGTCAACGAGCATGACAAAGCAGCAGGGAATGAAGCGTTCTGGCAAGAAGGCAGCGACCGATCGCAATTTCGTCGTGGCGCTCTCCCGCGGACTTGATGTCTTGCGCGCATTCCAACCCAATGACGGCCTGCTCGGCAATCAGGAAATCGCGGCCCGCACCAAACTGCCCAAGCCGACGATTTCCCGGCTGACCTATACGTTGACCAAGCTGGGATACCTTACACCTGTTCCTAGGTTCGAGAAGTACCAGCTGGCGCCGTCGGCGATGGCGCTGGGCTATGCGGCGCTGGCCAATCTCGGTGTTCGGCATTTGTCCGAGCCGTATCGAGAAGAAGTGATGCGCGCGACCGGCGGCGCGGTCGCGGTCGGCGGCCGCGACCGCCACAGCATGATCTACTTTGGTCAAAGCCGGAATGGCCTGACGCTCGGCGTGCAGCTCGACGTCGGTTCACGGATACCCATCGCGACCACGGCGATGGGCCGTGCCTATATTTGGGCATTGCCCCCCGACGACCGAGCCGCTTTATTGCGCGAGCTGCGCGACCATTACGGCAGCCGCTGGGCCAAGATGCGCGACGGCATCGAGCGCTCAGGCGAGATGGTGGCCAAGCACGGATTCACCATGTCGACAGGCGACTGGCAGAACGACGTCGCCGCGGTCGGCGTGGCCTTGAAATTAAATGACGGAACCGGTCCGTATGCGTTCAATTGCGGGGCACCGGCATTCCGCTTCACGGAAGACCGGCTGCTCAACGACATTGGACCTCGTCTTGTCGCGATGGTAAGGAACATCGAGCAGGCGCTCGGTGGAATGGCGCCGCAATCCAAAAAACAAGAAAGCAAAAAGTCCAAAGTAGGAGGGAAAGTTGCACGTTTGGCCGAGGGGATCAGGTAGCCTCCATCACGACCGGCGAAGTGCTTCGCAGGTCCGCCCGCATCGCGTGAAGATGGCGGGCGAGACGAGATGACGCAGGCACAGCTCGCGCAGGGGAACGATCCCCTGCTCGCGGTTCGCGACGTCAGCGTCGTGTTCGGCGGCATCGTCGCGCTCAACGGCGTGTCGTTCGACATGCGGCAGGGCCAGATTCTCGGCCTGATCGGGCCGAACGGCGCCGGCAAGACCACGCTGTTCAATTGCCTGTCGCGGCTCTACCAGCCGTCGTCCGGCGACATCCTGATGGAAGGCAAGAGCATCCTGACGCGTCCGCCGCACCGGATCGCCGAGATCGGGATCGGCCGCACCTTTCAGAACGTCGCCTTGTTTCCCAACCTGTCCGTGATCGACAACGTCAGGGTCGGCGCCCATGCGCGCACCTCCAGCGACATCGTCAGCGACTCGCTGCGGCTCGCCTGGATCCGCCGCGGCGAAGCCGACATGAACAAGAAGGTGCACGCGATCCTCGGCTATCTCGACCTCGAGGAGGTCGCGCACACCGTGGTTTCGGGGCTGCCGTTCGGCACCCAGAAGCGCGTCGAGCTGGCGCGCGCCTTGGCGGCAGATCCGAAGATCCTGCTGCTCGACGAGCCGGCCGGCGGCCTCAATCACGAGGAAGTCCATGTGCTCGGCGATCTGATCCGCAAGATCCGCGACGATCGCAAGATCACCGTGCTACTGGTCGAGCATCACATGGGCCTCGTGATGTCGATCGCCGACCATGTCGTCGCGCTCAATTTCGGCCGCAAGCTCGCCGAAGGGACGCCGGCCCAGATCCAGGCCGACCCGGATGTCATCAAGGCCTATCTGGGGAGCAAGGACCAATGACCGCGATGCTCAACGTCAAGGACCTGCGCGCCTATTACGGCCAGGTCCAGGCCCTGCACGGCCTCAACTTCTCGCTCAACGAGGGATCGCTGACCACGCTGCTCGGGGCCAACGGCGCCGGCAAGACCACGACCCTGCGGGCGATCTGCAACATGGTGCGCTCGACCGGAGCGATCGAATTCGACGGCAAGCCGATCGGCTCCCGCTCGACCGAGAACGTGGTCCGCCTCGGCATTGCCCATGTGCCGCAGGGCCGCGGCACCTTCACCACCATGACGGTAGAAGAGAACCTCCAGCTCGGGGCCATCACCCGCACCGACAAGAAGAACATCGTCGCCGATATCGAGCGGATGTACGAGCACTTCCCGAAGCTGAAGGAGCGCTATTCGCAGCAGGCCGGCACGCTGTCCGGCGGCGAGCAGCAGATGCTGGCGGTGGCCCGCGCGCTGATGCTGCGGCCGCGGCTGATGCTGCTGGACGAGCCGTCCTTCGGTCTCGCGCCGCTGATCGTGCGCGACCTGTTCCGCATCCTCGGCAAGATCAACCGCGAGGAAAAGGTGACTATCCTGGTGGTCGAGCAGAATGCGCAGCTCGCGCTCGAGCTCGCCGACCAGGCCCATGTGATCGAAACCGGACGGATCGTGATGTCGGGCAACGCCAAGGACATCGCGAACAACGAAGACGTCCGCAAATCCTATCTCGGCTACTGAACGGAGCTGGCACAATGGAGCTTTTTGCCAACCAGATTCTGGCCGGCATCGCCACCGGCGCGATCTATGCCTGCATGGCGCTCGCGGTGGTCATGATCTACCAGGCCATCGACCATCTGAATTTCGCCCAGGGCGAAATGGCGATGTTCTCGACCTTCATCTCCTGGCAGCTGATGCAATGGGGCGTGCCCTATTGGGGCGCCTTCGTGCTCACGGTCGCCTTCTCTTTCGGCGCCGGCATCGCGATCGAGCGGCTGTTGTTCAAGCCGCTGGCCAAGGCCCCGATCCTGACCAACGTCGCCGGCTTCATCGCGCTGTATGCGATCATCAACTCGGTCGCCGGCCTGATCTGGGACTTCACCATCAAGCAATATCCGACACCGTTCGGCTCCTCGCCGTTCCTCGGCAGCCAACTGATCTCGACCCACCAGGCCGGCATGATCGGCATCACGCTGTTGATGCTGGTGCTGCTGTTCTTCTTCTTCCGCTTCACCCGGGTCGGCCTTGCGATGCGCGCGGCTGCCTCGCTGCCTGAATCGGCGCGGCTGGTCGGCATCAACACCTCCTGGATGATCGCGCTGGGCTGGGGCATGGCCGCCGCAATCGGCTCGGTCGCCGGCATGATGATCGCCCCCGTGGTGTTCCTCGAGCCGAACATGATGCTGGGCGTGCTGATCTATGGATTTGCCGCCGCGGTGCTCGGCGGGCTGTCGAGCCCGTTCGGCGCCGTGATGGGCGGCTTCCTGGTCGGGATCTTCGAGAACCTGGTCGGCACCTACATCCCCGGCGTCGGCAATGAGCTGAAACTTCCGATCGCGCTTGCGCTGATCATCATCGTCCTGGTCGTCAAACCGGCAGGCCTGTTCGGCCGCGCCATCGTCAAGCGAGTTTGATCATGAGCGCTGTCGAAGACGTCGTCACAGAAGCCCCGGCCGTCGAGGCCGTTCCGAAGCGCGCCATGACGCTCGGCTATGGCACCTCGCTGCTGGTGCTCGCCGCGCTGATCCTGATCCCGCTGTTCGTCAAGAACTTCATCATCTTCCAGTTGACGATGCTGCTGATCTACGGCCTGGCGGTGCTGGCGCTGAACATCCTGACCGGCGGCTCCGGTCAGTTCTCGCTCGGCCAGAGCGCGTTCTATGCGGTCGGCGCCTATACATCGGCGATCCTGATGGAGCATGCGGGCATGAACTATGCCCTGACGCTGCCGATCGCCGGCGTCATCTGCTTCGGCTTCGGCTTCCTGTTCGGCCAGCCGGCGCTGCGGCTCTCCGGTGTCTATCTGGCGCTCGCCACCTTCGCGCTCGCCACCGCGATGCCGCAGCTCTTGAAGCTCGGCTATTTCGAGTACTGGACCGGCGGCGTGCAGGGCCTCGTCGTCACCAAGCCGGACGCGCCGTTCGGCCTGCCGATGGGCCAGGACATGTGGCTGTACTACTTCACGCTGGCGGTCACGATCGCGATCTACCTCGCCTCGGTGAACCTGTTGCGCTCGCGCTCCGGGCGCGCCTTCATGGCGATCCGCGACAACGAGATCGCGGCCTCCGCCATGGGCGTCGACGTCGCGCTGTACAAGACGCTGGCGTTCGGCGTCTCGGCCGGCATCACCGGAGTCGCCGGCGGTCTCGGGGCCATCGCGGTGCAGTTCGTCGCCCCCGACGGCTACACCATCACGCTCGCGATCTCGCTGTTCCTCGGCATGGTGGTCGGCGGCGTCGGCTGGCTGCCCGGCTCGATCGTCGGCTCCGCCTTCATCATCTTCGTGCCGAACATCGCCGAAAACATTTCGAAGGGCCTCTCGGGCGCGGTGTTCGGCGTGCTGCTGTTCCTCGTGATCTTCCTCGTGCCGCATGGCGCCAGGCAAGTTGCGATCATTGCCCAGCAATTGGTCGCCAAACTCAAGAAGAACTAAGAATCCCAAGAAGAAACCAGGAGATACTATGCTTTCGAGACTACGGATCGCCGCGGCTTCCGCGGCGGTCATCGCTTTTGCTGCGACCTCCCCTGCCGCGTTCGCCCAGAAGAAATACGACACCGGCGCGACCGACACCGAGATCAAGGTCGGCAACATCATGCCCTACTCGGGACCGGCATCCGCCTATGGCGTCATCGGCAAGACCGAGGAAGCCTACTTCAAGATGATCAACGACCAGGGCGGCATCAACGGCCGCAAGATCACCTTCATCACCTATGACGACGCCTACTCGCCGCCGAAGGCCGTGGAGCAGGTGCGCAAGCTGGTCGAGAGCGACGAGGTGCTCGCCGTGTTCAACCCGCTCGGCACGCCGTCGAACACCGCGATCCAGAAATATCTCAACGCCAAGAAGATTCCGCAGCTGTTCGTCGCCACCGGCGCCACCAAGTGGAACGACCCGACGCACTTCCCGTGGACCATCGGCTGGCAGCCGAGCTACCAGAGCGAAGCGCAAATCTACGCCAAGTGGCTGATGAAGGAAAAGCCCGACGCCAAGGTCGCGATCCTCTATCAGAACGACGATTTCGGCAAAGACTACCTGAAGGGCACCAAGGACGGCTTCGGCGCCAAGGCCGCCTCCAGCATCATCATGGAGGAGAGCTATGAGGTGTCCGAGCCGTCGATCGACAACCACATCGTCAAGATCAAGGCCGCCAATCCCGATGTGTTCCTGATCTACGCGACGCCGAAATTCGCCGCGCAGGCCATCAAGAAGACCGGGGAACTCGGCTGGAAGCCGCTGCAGATCGTCACCAACGTCTCGATCTCGGTCGGCAGCGTGATGCAGCCTGCCGGCTTCGAGAATGCCCAGGGCCTGCTCTCGGCGGCCTATGCCAAGGACGGCTCCGACCCGCAATGGGCCAGCGATCCCGGCATGAAGAAGTGGGCAGCGTTCGTCGACAAATACATGCCCGGCGCCGACAAGACCGACAACAGCGTCGTCTACGGCTATGGCGCAGCACAGACGCTGGCCAAGGTGCTGGAGATGTGCGGCGACGACCTCACCCGCGCCAATCTGATGAAACAGGCGGCGAGCCTGAAGGACTTCACGCCCGACACGCTGCTGCCCGGTGTCAAGATCAACACTTCGGCCACCGACTTCGCCCCGATCGCGCAGCTGCAGATGCAGCGCTTCAAGGGCCAGAAGTGGGAGCTGTTCGGCGAGATCATCTCGGGCGACGTGCCGTCCGAATAACGCTGCACCGCGGAAACAAAACAACACGCCCTCGCGACTGATGTCGCGGGGGCTTTTTGTTGACGCCCGGCGCCGATTGTATTGAATGCGGACATCAAGAACACGAGGTGGGAAAACCATGATCGCAGTACGCCTGTCCCTGACGGCGCTCTCGTCGGCGCTCGCACTCTTCGTCACGACTTGCAGCTTCGCTCAGGCCCAGAAGGCCTATGACACGGGGGCAAGCGACACCGAGATCAAGATCGGCAACATCATGCCCTATAGCGGGCCCGCCTCCGCGTTTGGCTCGATCGGCAAGACCGAGGCCGCCTATTTCAAGATGATCAACGGCCAGGGCGGCATCGGGGGGCGCAAGATCACCTTCCTCTCCTATGACGACGCCTATTCGCCGGCGAAGACGGTGGAGCAGGCGCGCAAGCTGGTCGAGAGCGATAACGTGCTGCTGATCTTCAGCTCGCTCGGTACCGCGACCAACTCGGCGATCCAGAAATACATGAACGAGAAGAAGGTGCCGCAGCTGTTCGTCGCCTCCGGCGCCTCCAAATGGAACGATCCGAAGGATTTTCCCTGGACCATGGGCTGGCAGCCCAACTACCAGGACGAGGCCCACATCTATGCGAAGTACATCCTGAAGGAGAAGCCGAACGCCAAGGTCGCGGTGCTCTACCAGAACGACGATTTCGGCAAGGATTTCATCAAGGGCCTCAAGGACGGGTTCGGCGACAAGGCCTCGATGATCGTCGCCGAGGAGAGCTACGAGACCTCGGAAGCCACGATCGACAGCCACATCGTCAAGCTGAAGGCGGCGGGCGCCGACACTTTTATCAGCGTCACGACGCCGAAATTCGCGGCGCAGGCGATCAAGAAGGTCGCCGAGATCGCGTGGACGCCGCTGCAATTCCTCGTCAGCATCTCGGCGTCGCTCGGCGGCGTGATGCAGCCTTCCGGCTTCGAGAATGCGCAAGGCATCATCTCGGCGGTCTACGTCAAGGACGGCGCCGATCCGCAGTGGAATGAGGATCCCGGCATGCAGAAATTCCTCACTTTCCTTCAGAAAGATTATCCCGAAGGCAACAAGCTCGACGGCGCGGTCGCCTTCGGCTACGCGGCCGCCCAGACCATGGCGCATGTGCTCGAGATGTGCGGCGACGACCTCACCCGTGCCAACATCATGAAGCAGGCCGCGAGCATCAGGGGCTTTGCGCCCGACACGTTGCTGCCCGGCATCACCGTCAACACGTCAGCCAGCGATTTCGCGCCGATCAAGCAGTTCAAGTTGATGCGCTTCAAGGGCGACAAGTGGGAGTTGTTCGGCGGCATCATGTCGGGCGACCTGAGCAACTGACCGGCCGCCCCGCGGCCGGCCTGCCGCCCGGCACATTCGACTAAATGACGCCCCCTGCGGCAGGTTCGCAGGGGGCTTTTTGTTGCTGGCATCAGGCGAAAGGTATTGAATGCCGCGAGGAGCCGCCAAGTGCTCCCAATCCAAAAATCGTGACGCATTCATAATGATCCAAGGGAGATCAAGATGCCTGCTATCCGTTTGGGATTGATGGCCTTTTCGGCTGCCGTCGCGCTGCTCGCGGCGACCACGAGCCCCTCCTTCGCCCAGAAGAAATACGACACCGGCGCCTCCGACAGCGAAATCAAGATCGGCAACATCATGCCCTACAGCGGTCCGGCCTCCGCCTATGGCGTGATCGGCAAGACCGAGGAGGCCTATTTCCGCATGATCAACGCCGAAGGCGGCATCAACGGCCGCAAGATCACCTTCATCAGCTATGACGACGCCTACACGCCGCCGAAGACGGTGGAGCAGGCGCGCAAGCTGGTGGAGAGCGACGAGGTGCTGCTGATCTTCAACTCGCTCGGCACGCCGCCGAACTCGGCGATCCAGAGATACATGAACCAGAAGAAGGTGCCGCAGCTGTTCGTCGCCACCGGCGCCACCAAGTGGAACGATCCGAGGGAGTTTCCCTGGACCATGGGCTGGCAGCCCAACTACCAGAGCGAGTCGATCATCTACGCCAAGTACATCCTCAAGAACAAGCCGGACGCCAAGATCGCGGTGCTTTACCAGAACGACGATTACGGCAAGGACTATCTGAAGGGGTTCAGGGACGGCCTTGGCAAGAAGGCTGACTCGATGATCGTCGCTGAGGACGCCTATGAGGTGACCGAGCCGACCATCGACTCCCACATCGTCCGCCTCAAGGCTTCCGGCGCCGACGTGTTCTTCAACATCACCACGCCGAAGTTTGCGGCGCAGGCGATCAAGAAGAATGCCGAGCTCGACTGGCATCCGCTGCACTTCCTCAACAACGTCTCCTCCTCGATCGGCAGCGTGATCAAGCCGGCCGGCTTCGAGAATGCGCAGGACATCATCTCGTCGCAATATCTCATGGATCCGGCATCTCCACAGTGGAAGAACGACAAGGGCATGATCGCCTGGAATCAGTTCCTGGATAAATACTATCCGGAAGCCAACCGCGCCGATGCCTCGGTGATGTACGCCTATATCGTCTCGCAGGGCCTGGTGCATGTGCTGAAGGCCTGCGGCGACAATTTGACCCGTGAGAACGTCATGAAACAGGCGGCAAGCATGCACGATCTCGAGCTCGCCGGGCTGCTGCCGGGCATCAAGGTTAACACCTCGGCGACCGACTTCGCTCCACTTTCGCAACTGCAACTGATGCGGCTCAAGGGCCAGACCTGGGAGCTGTTTGGTGACATCGTGAGCGGCGATGTCGGCGGTTAGGCCGGGGAGCGCCTACTAAAGACGCAGCCCCCGCGGCATTGGCGCGGGGGCTTTTCATTGAGGCAGCCCGCCTAAAATGATAATCACGTCACCCAAACCAAGAGCGCTCCGGCAAGGAGGCCACGACACAGTCCGACAACAGGGAGAGAGACATCTATGTCCGCCACCAGGAAACTTGCGGTGCTCGGGGCCGCGATTGCGTTCGTCGCCGCCTCCGGCAGCGCAGCATTTGCCCAAAAGAAATACGACACCGGCGCCACCGACACCGAGATCAAGATCGGCAACATCATGCCCTACAGCGGTCCGGCCTCCGCCTACGGCATCATCGGCCGCACCGAGGCCGCCTTCTTCAAGAAGATCAACGACGCGGGCGGCATCAACGGCCGCAAGATCAACTTCATCTCCTATGATGACGGCTATTCGCCGCCGAAGACGGTCGAGCAGGCGCGCAAGCTGGTCGAGAGCGACGAGGTGCTGTTCATCTTCAACTCGCTCGGCACGCCGCCGAACTCGGCAATCCAGAAGTACATGAACTCCAAGAAAGTGCCGCAGCTGTTCGTCGCCACCGGCGCCACCAAGTGGAACGATCCGAAGGAGTTTCCCTGGACCATGGGCTGGCAGCCCAACTATCAGAGCGAGACCCAGATCTACGCCAAGTACATCCTGAAGAACCTGCCGAACGCCAAGATCGCCGTGCTCTACCAGAACGACGATTACGGCAAGGATTACCTGAAGGGCCTGAAGGACGGTCTAGGCCAGAAGGCCGCGAGCATGATCGTCGCCGAGGAAAGCTACGAGACCTCCGAGCCGACGATCGACAACCACATCGTCAGGCTCAAGGCGTCCGACGCCGACGTTTTCATCAACATCACGACGCCGAAGTTCGCGGCGCAGGCGATCAAGAAGATCGCCGAGATCGGCTGGAAGCCGACCCACTTCCTCAACAACGTGTCGGCCTCGGTCGGCGCCGTGATCAAGCCGGCCGGCTATGAGAACGCGCAGGACATCATCTCGGCCGCCTATCTGAAGGACCCCTCCGACAAGCAATGGGACAATGATCCCGGCATGAAGGAATTCTACGCCTTTATGGCCAAGGACTTCCCCGAGGGCGACAAGCTCGACGGCGGCACCGTGACCGGCTACGGCGTGGCCCAGACCCTGATGCAGGTGCTCAAGCAGTGCGGCGACAATTTGACCCGCGAGAACATCATGAAGCAGGCGGCCAGCTTGCAGGACTTCCGCACCGAAGTGCTGCTGCCCGGCATCAAGATCAACACCGGCCCGAACGATTTCGCCCCGATCAGCCAGCTTCAGCTGATGAAGTTCAAGGGCGAGAAGTGGGAATTGTTCGGCGACGTGATCAGCGCCGACGTCGGCGGCTAGGAACTTTCCCGCATCGTGAAAATCCGGCCCCCTGCGGCTTGTTCGCAGGGGGTTTTGCTTTGCCTTTCGCTTTCTGTTGCTCCACCGATCAAACCGAGGCCGGCCCGGCCCGTTTACACTCCACTTGACGATGCGCTAAAGCATGATCCGGAAGCATGGAGCGATTTTCCCTCGCGGCAATCGCAAAGCGATGGCGCGCAGATCATGCTCAAACAAGAAGCGAGACCATGACCGACCGGCGTCCTTTCCTGCGTTCGATCTTCGATGCCGCGGTCGCGGCCGCGCATCCCGATGTCGTACTGGCACCGCGCTTAAGGCCGGTGCCGAAAGGACGGATCATCTGCCTCGCCGCCGGCAAGGGTGCCGGCGCAATGGCTGCGGCGGCAGAGCGGCACTACCTTGATGCACTCGCGCTCGACCCGTCACGGCTGGTCGGAATCGCGACCACCCGTCACGGCCATGGCGTGCCGACCCGTCGCATCAAGGTGGTCGAGGCCGGCCATCCCGTGCCCGACGAGGCCGGCCTGAAGGCGGCCGATGACACGCTGCGGCTCGCGGCTGAGGCGACGCCGGACGATCTCCTGCTGGTGCTCTTGACCGGCGGCGGCTCGGCGAACTGGATCGCGCCGGTCGATGGCGTGAGCTTTGTGCAGAAGCAGCAGGTCAATCGCGCGCTGCTGCGCTCGGGCGCGCCGATTGGCGAGATGAACATCGTCCGCAAGCACCTCTCGCGCATCAAGGGCGGCCGGCTGGCGCGCGCCGGGCAACGTGCCGCAGAGATCGTCACGCTCGCGATCTCGGACGTGCCGCATGACGACCCCTCCGCGATCGCATCGGGGCCGACCGTGCCGGATCCGACCACGCTGGCCGATGCCCGCGCCCTGGTCGCAAAGTACAATCTGTCCGTCGATGATGCCGTGCGCCGCGCGCTCGACGATCCCGGCAACGAGAGCTGCAAGCCCGGTGATCCCGCCTTTGCCCGCGCGACCTTCGAGCTGTTGGCGAAGCCGAAGGCCTCGATCGACGCTGCGGCCAAGGTCGTGCGCGATGCCGGTTATGAGACGATCGCGCTCGGCGCCGATCTCGAAGGCGAGGCCCGCGAGGTTGCGGCCGAGCACGCGCGCCTCGCACTCAAGGCCCACAGCGAAGGCCGCCGCGTCGCCATCATCTCCGGCGGCGAGCTCACGGTGACCGTGCGCGGCAACGGCCGCGGCGGTCCCAACCAGGAATACGCGCTGGCGCTGGCCGACCTGCTGAAGGACACGCCCGATATCGCAGCGCTGGCCGGCGACACCGACGGCGCCGACGGCGGCGCCGGCAGCGCCACCGATCCCGCCGGCGCCATGATCGACCAGGCGACATTCGCGAAGATGAAGGCGATGGGTCTCGATCCCAAGGCGTATCTTGCCAACAACGACGCGACCGGATTCTTCGCGCAGACCGACGACCTGCTGCTGACGGGGCCGACGCTGACCAACGTCAACGACGTCAGGGTGATCCTGGTCGACTAACCAGCGCACTCACAAGTCGGAGTGCCGGGGTCTCTGTCGCAGCGATCAAGAGCCGCGCTTACTTGGGAACGAGCGCCTTCGCATTGTCTCTGTAGAAAAGCGCCGGCACGTCGAATCTGCCGGTCTCCAGATCATATCTGCAGCGCCAGTCGTTCACCACGCCGGTTTGCATGGGCTTGCGACCCTTGACGTCGGCGTCTGCAAACAGGCTGATCAGAAGATAACGGTTCGCCGGCCAATCGACCCCGAGCTTGCGATAGTTGTCGGCAAGCCCTTTCAGCAGAAACGCCGAGTCGTGATACTCCGGCGCTTTCACGAGCTTTCGCCAGTCGTGCCGGGTCTTCATATAGTCCCACGCCAGGTCGCCGAGCGGCTTCTTGCTCGCGGCCACATAGCCTTGCGGCGTGAGACGGTACAGATGCAGCGTTGATGTGCCCGAGCCGATCTTCTGCGTGCGGATGATCCATTTCAGATCGTTGGTGAAGATGAAGTCCGCAGGATAGTCGGCCGGCTCCGGATCAAGCAGCGTAAGCGCGCCCTGCCGGCGTACCCAGAACTGCCATTTCCAGTCTTCCGTATCCTTGTTCAGGAATTGCTCGATCGCGACCGCGCCATCAGGCGATTTCTGGGTCTCCTTCTCTTGGATCGTGTAACCTGCGGGCGGCGCCGCCGGCTGCGCGGCGGCCGCCCCGCTGCAGTAGCCAATACCGCAGGCAACCAACAGGCCAATCCAGGCCGTCCGACGCTTCATTTTCGCGCTCCCGTGATCCGCTCACGCGATTAGTCGCGCGTATCCCGATCACGTTCATCGCCGGCATACGGGGCGCAGCCTTTTTGCGGCTGCGCATCGCCCCGGAATGGCGGAAGCCTCAGAATTCCTGCGCGAGCTTTGCCAGCATTTCCAGCAGTGCGGCGTGGTTGGCCGGCCCGAGCACCTCGATCAGCCGCGCCTCGTGCTTGTTGGCGACCAGCTTCTTGGCGCGCGCCAGCACCGCGCGGCCCTTGTCGGTCAGGACGAGGATGTGGGAGCGACGGTCGTTGGTGGAGCGCATCCGCGCGCAGAGGTCGCGGCTCTCCAGCGCGTCGAGCATGGCCACGAAGTTCGGGCGGAGGATGCCGAGCGTGGTGGCGATCTCGGTCTGGTTGCGGCCGGGGTTCTTGTCGAGCAGCAGCAGCACCGAGAATTGCGCCGGCGTCAGCTGCAACGGCGCGACGCAGCGCAGGAAATCCTCGAACACCTTGAGCTGCGCGCGCTTCAACGAATAGCCGAGCAGACCGGACAGCTCGCCCAGTTGCAGCATGCTGTCGTCCCCGGCAGGATCGACGAGATCCTTGCGCGAAGGGCGAGCGGGTCTGGCGGCATCGGAGGCAGATTTGGGAACAGTCATCGCTCGTGGCTCGCAATCCAGCTACAAATATCCCCGCGCGGCGCTCGCAGGCCTTGAGATTATATTTGATAATTGTTATGAACCATATCAAATATTGGTGGCTTTCAACAACCGATATTGTTCGGCCCGGCCATTCCTGGTGAAGGCGGCGGCCCGACGCTTGAGGGGGAGCGCCCGGCTTTGAACACGACAATCCTGCTGTACCTGCTACAGGACGGCATCACCAATGGCGCGGTCTACGCGCTGCTCGGGCTGGCCCTGGTGCTGGTGTTTGCGGTCACCCGCGTGATCCTGATCCCGCAGGGCGAATTCGTCACCTACGGCGCGCTGAGCTACGCCATGCTGGCCACCGGGCAGGTCCCGGGCACGGTGCAACTCGCGGTCGCGATGGGCCTCGCAGCCTTCGCGCTCGACCTGTTCGTCGCGCGCAAGGCGTTGCGTGCGCGGATGGTGGCGCGCTCGGCCGCACTCAACATCGCCTTTCCCGTCGCGCTGCTCGCCGTCACCACCAAGCTTGCCAGTCCCACGACGCCGATGGCGGTCAACATCGCGCTGGCACTGCTGATCGTGGCGGCGATCGGGCTGTTCCTCTACCGCATCGCCTTCCAGCCGATCGCGCACACCTCCGTGCTGGTGCTCCTGATCGCCGCCGTCGGCTGCCACCTCGCGCTACAGGGCCTGGGATTGGTGTTCTTCGGCGCCGAAGGCTTGCGCGGCCCGGCGCTCTCGAGCGCCGCGGTGACTGCGGGCCCGCTGCGCTTCACCGGCCAGAGCCTTGCAGTGTACGGCCTGACGGTCGGCTTCATCGTCGGACTGTGGCTATTCTTCGGCTATACGAAGACCGGCAAGGCGCTGCGCGCCACCGCGGTCAATCGGCTCGGCGCCCGCCTCGTCGGCATCCGCACCACGCTGTCGGGCCAGATCGCATTCCTGCTAGCCTCGGTGATCGGTGCCATCTCCGGCATCCTGATCGTGCCGATCACGACGCTCTATTACGACACAGGCTTCCTGATCGGTCTCAAGGGTTTCATCGCCGCCATCATCGGCGGCCTGGTCAGCTATCCATTGACCGCGGCCGCGGCCATCCTGGTCGGCATCGTCGAGGCGTTCTCCTCGTTCTACGCCAGCAATTTCAAGGAAGTCATCGTGTTCTTCCTGATCCTCCCGGTGCTGGTGCTGCGATCGCTCGCTGCACCCACGGTCGAGGAAGAGAAGGATTGAGCGCGATGACGCAGCGTCTGCCTCTCGTCATCTTCGCGCTTGCGATGGCGGTGATCCCGTTCATCCCGGGTGTTCCGCCGTTCTGGATCGTGCTGCTGGACAATATCGGCCTCGCCGCGCTGGTTGCGATGGGGCTCGTCCTGCTCACCGGCGTCGGCGGCCTCACCTCGTTCGGCCAGGCCGCGTTCTGCGGCTTCGGCGCCTACACGACCGCGGTGCTGACCACGGCCTATGGCCTGTCGCCCTGGCTGACGCTGCCGGCCTCGCTGCTGGTCAGCGGCATCGCGGCCGTGCTGCTCGGCATCGTGACGGTGCGTCTGTCCGGCCACTATCTGCCGCTCGGCACCATCGCCTGGGGCATCGGGCTGTTCTATCTGTTCAGCAAGCTCGAATTCCTCGGCCGCAACGATGGCATCTCGGGCATTCCGCCGCTCTCGATCGGCTCCTACAAGATGCTGAGCCCTGACGCGATCTATTACGCGATCTGGATCGGGGTGCTGATCTCCGCGCTGCTCACCATGAACCTGCTGGATTCCCGCACCGGCCGCGCCATCCGCGCGCTGCGCCGCGGGCATGTTGCGGCCGAAGCATTCGGAGTGCAGACGCCGCGCGCCAAGCTGCTGGTGTTCATCTATGCCGCGGTGCTGGCCGGCCTCTCCGGCTGGCTCTATGCGCATTTCCAGCGGGCCGCCAACCCGACGCCGTTCGGCGCGCAGGCCGGCATCGAATATCTGTTCATCGCTGTGGTCGGCGGCGCCGGCTATGTCTGGGGTGCCGTGCTCGGCGCCGGCATCGTCATCATCCTCAAGGAAGTGCTGCAAAGCTATTTGCCCTACATTTTCGGCGGCCAGAGCCAGCTCGAGACCATCGTGTTCGGCATCCTGCTGGTGCTGCTGTTGCAGCTCGCACCGACCGGCGTCTGGCCGTGGCTGATGTCGCGCCTGCCGCTCAAGCCGGGCCGCAAGACGCCCGACACGTCGCTCAGGCTGCCGGCGCGCGCGCAGGCCCAAGCGACCTCCTCCGTGCTGCTGCACATCGAGAAGGCGCGAAAGCGGTTCGGCGGCGTGACCGCCGTCAACGACGTGTCGTTCGACGTCAACACAAGCGAGATCGTCGCGTTGATCGGCCCGAACGGCGCCGGCAAGAGCACGACCTTCAATTTGATCACCGGCGTCCTGACCGCGACCAGCGGCAAGATCTTCGTGCAGGGCAAGGAGGTCGAGAACGCGCCGCCGCAGGAGGTGGTCAAGCTCGGCGTGTCCAGGACCTTCCAGCACGTCAAGCTGGTGCCCGACATGACCGTGCTGGAGAACGTCGCGATCGGCGCGCATCTGCGCGGCTCGTCGGGTGCGGTCTCCAGCATGCTGCGGCTCGACCGCGCCGACGAGGCAAGGCTGCTGGCGGAGGCCGCCCGGCAGATCGCGCGCGTCGGCTTGTCCGACCAGATCGACCAGCTCGCCGGCTCGCTGTCGCTCGGACAGCAGCGCATCGTCGAGATCGCGCGCGCGCTCTGCGTCGATCCGATGCTGCTGTTGCTCGACGAGCCGGCCGCCGGCCTGCGCCACATGGAGAAGCAGCGCCTTGCCGCGCTGCTCCGGCAACTGCGCGACGGCGGCATGTCGGTGCTGCTGGTGGAGCACGATATGGGCTTTGTGATGGATCTCGCCGACCGCATCGTGGTGCTCGATTTCGGCACCAAGATCGCGGAGGGCACGCCGGCTGCGATCAAGACCAACCCAGATGTGATCAAGGCCTATCTCGGAGCCGCCGCATGAGCGCGCTGCTGACAGTTACCGACGTCCATATCGCCTACGGCAAGGTCGAGGCCGTGCGCGGCGTCTCGCTCGACGTCGCCGAGAACGAGATCGTCACCATCATCGGCGCCAACGGTGCCGGCAAGACCACGCTGCTCAACGCCATCATGGGCATCCTGCCGCTGAAAGGCCGCACCAGCTTTGCCGGCACTGACCTCGCACCATCAGACATCGAGGACCGCGTCGCCAGCGGCCTGAGCCTGGTGCCGGAGCATCGCGAACTGTTCACCAGCATGAATGTCGCTGATAATCTCGAGCTCGGCGCCTTCCGGATCTCGAAGGCGACCGCGGCGGCCTCGCTGGAAAAGGTCTATGCGCTGTTTCCGCGGCTCAAGGAACGGCGCAAGCAGCTTGCCGGCACGCTGTCCGGCGGCGAGCAGCAGATGCTCGCAATGGGCCGCGCACTGATGGGCGCGCCGAAGCTCCTGATGCTGGACGAGCCGAGCCTCGGCCTCGCCCCGATCATCGTCGCCGACATCTTCCGTATCGTCGGCGAGCTGCGCGCCGCCGGCGTCTCGGTGCTGCTGGTCGAGCAGAACGCGCAAGCCGCGCTCCAGATCGCCGATCGCGCCTATGTGATGGAGCTCGGCGAATTCGTGCTCTCGGGCTCGGCGAAGGACATTGCCTCGAACAAGCGCGTCGCGGCAAGCTATCTCGGCTTCCAGCACGAGGGCGAGAGCGCGGTTTAGGGCCACGCTTGCATTCGCGAATGGATTGCGCTCCACTTCACCCTCCCCTGGAGGGTAAGGAAAAAGCCGGCCTTCTTTCGAAGACCGGCTTCCTTGTTTGCAATCCGCGATGCTCACATCGCCGGGACGTACTTTCCGTCCTTGACGGTCAAGAGGATGCGCGAGCGGTCGTCGAGGCCGTAGCGGTCCTTTTCGGTCCAGTTGTAGACGCCCTGGGTTGCGGCGATCTCCTTCTCGGAGATGAAGGCCTTGCGGATCGCCTCGCGGAATTCCGGCGTGCCGGGCTTGGCGGTCTTCAGCGCCACCGGGATGATACGACCAAGCACCAGGAAGGCGTCGTAGGAGTGGCCGGCGAACTGGCTGCGGCTGTTCGGGCCGTACTTGGCTTCATACTCGGTGTTGAGCGTGAGACCGGGCTTCTTGGTCAGCGCGCTGTCGGCTTGCGTCTCCGGCGACATCACCGGGCCGGCCGACATGATGACGCCCTCGGCGGCCGCGCCCGCGATGCGGATGAAGTCCATGCTGGCGGCGCCATGGGTCTGGTAGATCAGGCCCTTGTAGCCGCGTTCGCGCAGCGCGGTCTGCGGCAGCGCAGCGGCGGTGCCGGAGGCGCCGACCAGGATCGCATCGGGATTGGCGGCGATCAGCTTCAGCACCTGACCCGTGACCGAGGTATCGGGACGCGCGAAGCGCTCCTCGTCGGTCATGGTCAGGCCCAGTGGCACGGCCTGCGCCTTGAAGTCGTTGACCCAGAGGTCGCCGTAGGAATCCGAATAGCCGATATAGCCGACGGTCTTGATGTTGTGAGCCTTCATGTGCTCGTACAGCACCTTGCCCATGATCGGGATCGACTGCGGCATGTCGACCGACCATTTTGCGCGCGCATCATTGATCGGGAACGGCGCCAGCCCGATATGCGGAATGCCGGCCTCGTTGGCGACTGTCGACACCGCGATCGTCGTCGGCGTGATGCAGGAGCCCATGATGATGTCGGCCTTGGACTCGGTGACGAAGCGCCGCGCATTGGTGGTCGCCGCCGTCGGATCACCGCCATCATCGAGCACGATCACCTTCAGCGGCACGCCGCCGATTTCCTTCGGCACGAAATCGAGCGCGTTGCGCTCGGGAATGCCGAGGGCTGCGGCAGGTCCCGTGGTCGAGATCGTGATGCCGATAGTGATTTCATTGGTCTGCGCCGATGCCGGCGAACCCGGCAGCGCGAAAACCGCAGCGAGCACCGCTGCAGCAAAAGTGGCCTTCTTCATTGATTCCTCCCTGCAGATATAGGTTTTGGTTTAAGCCGGTTTTGCGGGCCAATTCAGCCCCTTCTTTAGGTCATGAGCGCGGGCAAGTCAGCCTGCAAACAAGCCAGCCCTTCATGACAAGTCAGTCCTTCATGAAACGGTCGATGATCTCCTGCGGAAACGGCGCCGATTTCAGTCTGTTTGGATCATCCGGGTGACGGCCGACCAGCACCCTGGTCTCGAAGGCCTCGATTGCGAGCGCCTCGCCCTTGAACACCCGGTGCACCACCTCGAAGCTCGAGCGCTTGATGCTGTCGATCCGGCTTTCGATGGTGATCCAGTCGCCATGGGTCGACGGGATGTGGAATTTCGCCCGCGTGTCGACCATGGGGATGCCGACCAGGCCGTATTTGTGGATGATGTCCTGCTTCGAGAAGCCGGCCGCTTCGAACATGATCGAGGTCGAGTCGTCGAACATCGCGAAGTAGCGCGGGTAATAGACGATGTTTGCGGGGTCGCAATCGCCCCACTGGATCTGAACGTCGCGCCGGTTGACGAACATCGGCTTACTTCGGCGCCATGCGCAGCGAGGCGTCGAGCCGCACCACCTCGCCGTTGAGGTAAGCGTTGTCGATCATGTGCAACGCGAGCGAGGCGAATTCGTCAGCATGACCAAGACGGCGCGGGAACGGGATCGCGGCAGCGAGCGAATCCTGCGCTTCCTGCGGCAGGTTGGCGAGCAGCGGGGTGAGGAACAGGCCGGGCGCGATGGTCAGCACGCGGATGCCGAATTGCGCGAGCTCGCGCGCGATCGGCAGGGTCATCGCAACGATGCCGCCTTTGGAGGCCGAATACGCCGCCTGCCCGATCTGGCCGTCATAGGCGGCGACGGAGGCCGTCGAGATCACGACGCCGCGCTCGCCGGTCGACAGCGGCTCGAGCTTGGACATGTCAGCGGTCGCGAGCCGCAGCATGTTGAACGAGCCGATCAGGTTGACCTTGATCACCTTGTCGAAATCGGCCAGCGCCATCGGCCCTTCGCGGCCGATCACGCGCTTTGCCACGCCGATGCCGGCGCAATTGACCAGCACGCGCGCCGGGCCATGCGCGGCGGCCGCCTTGGCCACCGCGGCTTCGGCGGAAGCCGCGTCAGCCACGTCGCAGACCAGCGCGATGCCGCCGATCTCGGCCGCAACGCTTTCGGCGAGTTTTGCGTTGAGGTCGCAGACCGCGACCTTGGCGCCCTGCGCGGCGAGTTTTCGCGCGGTTGCTGCGCCCAACCCCGATGCGCCCCCGGTGACGATGGCGGCCTGGTCCTTCAACTGCATGGCGTTCTCCTCTTCGAATTCAGGTCCGAAATTCAGGTCAGTTTGATCACGGAGGCCGGCGGCACCGGCGCATAAAGCGTGTCGATCAGCGCGCTGCGATGCTCCAGCACCGCACGCTGGTTGATCGAGCCCTTGTCGGTGACCTCGCCGCGATCGATAGACAGCGGCGTGTCGAGCAGGACCACGCGGGTGATGCGGGTCGACGAGCCGGTGGCGCCGGCAAGGAATTTTGTGAAGCGCTCGCGGAAGGCCGCGCGAACCAGGGAATCATTGGCCGCAGCGGCGATATCATTCGGCGCCAGCTTCGGATTGATCAGGCGGCAGCCGTCGAGATCGAGGATGACCAGCGCCGAGATCTCGTCGCGGTTGAGGCCCGCGATCACGACGTCGCGCACCAGCGGCGCGCAGGTGCCGACGAAGCGCGCGCGCAAGGGGCCGACGCTGACCCAGGTGCCGCTGGCGAGCTTGAAATCCTCCGCGATGCGGCCGTCGAAATCGAAACCGGCGTCGAAATCAGCCGGATTGGCCGGCTTGAGCGCGTCGCCGAATTTATAAAAACCTTCCTCGTCGAACGCCTTGGCGGTCAATTCCGGCTGGCGCCAGTAACCCGGCGTGACGTTCGGTCCCCTGGCGCGGACCTCGAGCTTGCCGTTGTTGGGCAGCAGCTTTGCGTCATTGCCCGAGACCGGCAGTCCGACATGGCCTGAGCGGCTGGTATCGGGCCGCACCGACATGAAGAACGGCGAGGTCTCGGTGGCGCCGAGACCCGTCAGCATCGGCACGCGATACCCCTTCTCCTGCACGGCGAGCTCATCGAGGCTGTTCCAGATGAACGGCGACAGCGCCGCGCCGGAGAAGAACATCGCATGCAGGCGGTCGAAGAATTTCGCGCGCAGAGAGGCGTCGTCGCGCAGATAGGGCAGCAGCGATTCATAGCCCTTGGGCACGTTGAAATAGACCGTCGGCGAGATCTCGCGCAGGTTTCGCACGGTCTCCTCGATGCCGCCGGGCATCGGCTTGCCCTCGTCGAGATACATCGAGCCGCCATTGTAGAGCGTCAGCCCTATATTGTGGTTGCCGCCAAAGGTGTGATTCCACGGCAGCCAGTCGACGATGACGGGCGGCTCGTCCTTCAGGAACGCCAGCGTCTCGCGCAGCATCACCTGGTTGGCGCAGATCATGCGCTGGGTGTTGATGACGGCCTTGGGATTGCCGGTCGAGCCCGAGGTCAGCAGGAATTTTGCGATCGTGTCCGGACCGATGCCGTCGTGCACGGCGTCAAGCCGCGGGCCTTCCGTGGTCGCCATGAGATCGGCCAGCCGCGTCACGTCGCGGCCCGGCACCGCGCCGCGGCTGGCGACGATCTCGGTAGCCGGAGGCAGATTCGTCACCAGCGCGTTCGCATACTTGTCGGCGTCGTCGACGAAGACGAGGCCGGGCGTCAGCAGCTTGATCAGGAAATCCAGCTTGCCATAGTCGCGCGACACCAGCGAATAGGCCGGCGACACCGGACAGAACGGAATCCCCGCATAAAGCGCACCGAACGCAATCAGCGCATGATCGATCGAGTTGCCCGACAGGATCACGATCGGCCGCTCAGCCGACAGCCCGCGCGCGATCAGCGCCGAGGCAAGACGCCGTGTCGTATCAAGCAGTTGCGCGTAGGAAATCTGCCGCCAGCCGCCGCCCGACGCACGTTCCGCCATGAACACCCGGTTCGGCTCGGCCTTGGCCCAGTGGTGCAGGCGGTCGGTGATGCGCACCGGATAGTCGCCGAGCTGCCGCTTCGGGCGCAGATAGATCGTGCCGTCGTCGCGGCGCTCGACCGTGACCTCCGGATTGCCGAACGAGATCGGACGCAATGGATGTGTGGTCACCGATGCTGACGCTGCGGCATTCATGTCGGCTTTACCTTCGCGGTCTTGCGATCGAGGAATGCGCGGATGCGCCTCTTGGCTTCCTTGTCGCTCTGCGCCACCGTCGCCATCAGCGATTCCATCAACAGGCCGGTTTGCGGATTGGCCTCCGCGATCATCGGGAGCGCCTGCAACACGGCGAAATTCGTCAGCGGCGCGTTCGCCGCGACGCGCCCGGCGAGCTCCAGCGCCTTGGACAGCGCCCCGCCCTCCTCGGTGAGATATTGCGAGAAACCGTAGGCTGCGCCTTCAGTCGCGGAATAGACCCGGCCGGTCAGCATCATGTCGGCCATCCGGGGCACCCCGATCAGCCGCGGCAGCCGCACTGAGCCGCCGCCGCCGACGAAGATGCCGCGCTGGCCCTCCGGCAGCGCGAAATAGGCCGACGGCTCGGCGACCCGGATATGCGCGGCGCAGGCCAGTTCCAGTCCGCCGCCGATCACCGCACCCTTGAGCGCGGCGATGACGGGCACGCGGCAGTACTGGATCCGGTCGAACACGCGGTGCCACATCTGGGAATGGACAAGGCCCTCGGTGGCATCGCGTTCGGTGAGTTCGGAAAGATCGAGGCCGGATGAGAAATGATCGCCGACGCCATGGATGACGACGGCCCCGACCTCGTCCGGTATCGCCGAGAAGCAATCCTGCAGCGCCAGGATGATCCCGTCATTCAACGCATTGCGCTTGGCGGGGCGATTGAGCCCCACGGTCAGCACCGCACCGGTTTGCTCGATCTTCAGCAGCGCGGTGTCACTGGCGGCGGCGTTTCCCATCGGCTTATTGCGTCCTTGTCAGAATAGTTATGTCTTATAACTAATTCCGAAGGAGTCAAGACCATCGCCAAATCCGCCGAGCAGGCGCTTCCTGCCAAAGCCACATTGGCATGCTACAGCTGCGGCATGCTCGTGCTGGATCGCCGCACCAAACTTATCGCAATGTTGCTCGCCGTGACGGCCTATTTCGGGCTGGCCGTCTGGACCCGCGCAACCTGGGTCGATCCACGGCCGCCCGGTAAAATCGTCCTGCAGATCAAGGGACCGTACGAGACCTCTCCCGGCACGCATGTCGCGGTGTATCACGGCCTCGACTCGCTGAAATCGCAGGCGGATTCAGCCACCAGCCCGCGGCATTCTCCGATCCTGCTCTATGAAGGCAAGCGCCAGTTGGGGCCGCCGCACAGCTCGGCCTACGACATCATGACGCTGGGCAACGGCCGTTACTCGCACTGGGACAACCAGGGCCTGGTGTTCTCGAGCAGCGACAACAGCGATCCCAACACGAATCACCGGGTCTATTGGGTCGTCGTACCCAATTAGGCCGACCGGATGATCCGACCGTGGCCTCAGAGCACCTGATGCACGTCGATCACGACGCGGTCGGCGTGGCGGGCGGCGGAGGCGATGAAGATGTGCTGCATCAGCCAGCGGTATTTTTCGGAACCGGTCTCAAATTTCGGCACGGTGCGGAAATAGATCAGCTTGGGGTCGACCGGCTCGCCGCGCTTCAACTTCTCGAGCAATTCGACGGGCCCGAAGCGGATGCCCCTGTTCTCGACATAAACCACCGCGCCGTCGTCGGTCTCGAAGGCGTATTTGGCCTCCAGCTCGATCAGTTCGTTGGGACGGATGATCTGGAAATCGGCGCCGAAGCCGAGCACCTTGCCGTTGACCTTCTCCCCGCTCACCTCGCCGCCGACGATCGGGATGATGCGGCGGACACCGCTGCCGATGTCGCCGGCCGAAGTCACCTCGGCGATGCGGGCCGTGATGGTGAAGGCGTAACGGGTCTGGATCTCGGGCGTCATGGAAGCTCTTTTGTTGGGCATGATCCTTTTCGGAAAACCGGTCCCCACTTTTCCGGGATCATGCCTAGCCAATCATCCGCTGCGGCAGCCAGGTCGCAAGCAGCGGGAACAGGATCAGGATCACCAGCCGAATCAGGTCGGTGATCACGAAGGGCAGCACGCCGACAAAGATGGTCGACATGTTGACGTCCTTGATCACGCTCTTGATCACGAACACGTTCATGCCGACCGGCGGATGGATCAGGCCAAGCTCGACCGTCATCACGATGATGATGCCGAACCAGATCGGATCGAAGCCGAGCGAGGTCACCACCGGGAACACGATCGGCACGGTGAGGATCACCATCGCCATCGCGTCCATCAGGCAGCCGAGCACCAGATACATCAACAGGATCAGTGCCAGCACGCCATAGGGGCCGATGCCGAGCCCCGTGAGGAACGAGGTGACGTTCTGCGGCGTCTGGGTGATGGTGAGGAAGTAGCCGAAACAAAGCGCGCCGATCAGCACGGTGAACACCGCAGCCGCGGTGCGCGTCGCCTGTAACAGCGATTGCAGGACGCCGTCTTTGGTCAGCTTGCCGCGGAGGATGCCGATGATGAAGGCGCCGACGGCGCCGACCGCGCCGGCCTCGGTCGGGATGAAGAAGCCGCCATAGAGGCCGCCGATCACGAACAGGAACAGCAAGAGCGGCGACCAGACGTCGCGCAGCGCGACGAACCGCTCATGCCATGACGCCTTCTTGCCCGCCGGCAGGAAACCCGGCCGCGCCACACCGATGATGCCGATCGTGATCATGTGCATGACGATCGCGAGCAGGCCCGGCACGATGCCGGCGATGAACAGCTTGCCGATGTCCTGCTGGGTGATGATGCCATAGACCGCGAGCACCGTGGACGGCGGCAGCATCGCCCCCAGGGTGCCGCCGACCGCGATCACGCCGGCGGAGAAGGATTGCGGATAGCCGAAGCGGCGCATCTCCGGATAGGCCACGGCCGAGAACGTCGCGGCGGTCGCGACCGACGAGCCCGAGATCGCGGCAAAGCCGCCGCAGGCGGCGATGGTCGCGATGCCGAGCCCGCCCTTCCAGTGTCCGACGAAGGTGTTGGCCGCCCGGAACAGCTCGCGGCTGATGCCGGACACCGACACGAAGGCGCCCATCAGCAGGAACATCGGGATCACGCCGAAGGAATAGTCGGTGACCGTGCGCATCGTGGTCTGCCCGACCAGCTTCAACGCGGGTCCGAATCCGGTGAGGTAGCCGAAGCCAGTGATGCCGACGAGGCCCATCGCCATGCCGACCGGGACGCGCAGCAGCATCAGCGTGAACAGAGCCGCAAAGCCGATGACGGCTACGGTCTCGGGACTCAGATCGAGACTCATGGCCGTCTACTCCGCAGTCTTGATCTTGGCGTCATGGATATCTTCCGGATGGAAGATCAGCCGGTAGGTGCGGATCGCGATCAGGAGCACCGCCGAGACGTCGCCGATCCACGACACCAGGAAGAACGGCCAGACCGGAATGCCGAGATCCATGGTGACGATGTGGCTGTTCCTGGTGTCGATCACCTTGTCGACCAGCGTGTAGGTCTGCACCGTCACCACGAACAGCAGCACCAGCGTCGCGAAGATGTCGATCCAGCGCTGGTGGCGCGGCGAGGCGTTGGCCCAGACCAGGTCGACGGTGATGTGGGTGCCGCGATAGCTGGTCGCCGCAATGCCCCAGAAGATCAGGATGCCGAGCAGGAACTGACCGACATTGTAGTAGTCGGGGATCGTCACCGCGAAGAACTTGCGCATCACCACCGCCATGAAGGTGTTGAGCGCAACGATGCCGACGAAAAACGCCGCGACCCATTCGATGGAATCGATGAAGCGGTCCATGAAATTCTTGCGCGCCGGCGCGGGCGGGCCGGTGATCGCGCCGTCGCGCGAGACTTCCACAGATTGCGTCATGCGTTGCTCGATGAGCCCGCTCTCCCCGCTTGCGGGGAGAGGGTTGGGGTGAGGGGGACTATCGGCGAAACTGGTGCGAGTGGAGCGACCGGTACCCCCTCACCCGGATCGCGCCGGACGATGCTGCGCATCGCCGGGGGCGATTCGACCTCTCCCCGCAAGCGGGGAGAGGTGAAGGGGCGACGAGGATCACATCCCCGCCTCGTACTTCGTCAGCGTGGCCTGAAGATCGGCGGCGATCTTCTCGGGATCACCGCCGGCCTGCTTCACCGCTGTAGCCCAGCTGTCGTGCAGCGGCTTGACCGCCTTCTTCCACTCGGCGAGCTGATCTGGTGTCAGCTGATAGACCTCGTGGCCTTGCAGCGCCTTCATCTTGACGCGGCCGTTGGCCTCGAACTCGGTCCAGGGGTCGGTGACCCTGGAGGCCCATTCCGGCGTACAATGGTCGTCGATCACCTTTTTCTGGGCGTCCGACATCGAATTGTATTTGGTAAGATTGATGTTGTAGGTGAACACCGTCGTGTAGAGCGGTACGTCCATGTGGTACTTCACCACCTTGTCGATGCCGAACAGGAAGATCGAGCCCCAGGGGAAGGTGATCTCGTCGGCGACACCGCGCTCGAGCGCATCGCGCGATTCCGGTGCCGAGGCCTGCACATTGGTGCCCCCGAACATCTTCACCATCTCGCCGATCGTGCTCTGTGCGGGCCGCACCTTGACGCCGGAGAGGTCGCTCGGCAGCAGGATCTTCTTCTTGCCGTGCAGCGCGCCCGGATCGTGGATGAAGGCGAAGCACAGCTTGGTGTCCTTCATCTCGGTCGGCGCATATTTGTGGTACCACTCGTTCAGCGCCAGCGTGCCCTTCTTGCCGTCGGAGAACACAAACGGAAGCTGGCCGGCGGCCGCGATCGGGAAGCGGCCCGGCTGATAGCCCGGATTGACATAGGTGACGTCGGCGATGCCGTCGCGCGCCATGTCGTAATGGTCGAACGCCTTGCCGAGCTGCTCGGAGGGGAACACGGAAACCTTGATGGTGCCGCCCGAGGCCTTCTCGATATCGGCGGCCCAGGCCTGCGTCGCCGGCACCAAAGGATGCGCCGGCGGCACCCACAGCGACACTTTGAGATTGACGGTCTTGTCCTGCGCCGAAGCGGGCGTGGCGGCGGGCGTGACAGCGGCGGCCACGAGCAGCGCCAACAGAGTTTTCCTCATCGCATCTCCTCCTCTCCATGAATGCGGGCTTCGCGCCCGGTCTCGTTACTTAACATGTTATATAATTTGCGCGCCCGATCAAGCGGGAATCCGCGCGCGCGGGCGTCTCGTCGCACCGCCCGACCCGGCCCTTCCAGCCTCTCTTGCGCTGCGGCGAAACGCATTTCCCGGACAAACGCACTTTGCGCGGACTGTTATATGATATAGTTGCCATGGCAAGTTCACGACAGCCGCCCGGCAGCGGGCGCCTGGCGCAAGCCTATCGCATCGGGAGGAGCAGGTATTGCGGACAAAAGTAGCAATCATAGGCGCAGGTCCGGCTGGACTGTTGCTTGGGCAACTACTTCATACTTTCGGCGTAGACAACGTCATTCTGGAGCGCCAGACCCCGGACTATGTGCTCGGGCGCATCCGGGCCGGCCTGCTCGAGGAAGGAACCGTGTCTCTGCTCGACAAGGTGGGGGCCAGCAGCCGCCTGCATCAGGAGGGCCTGGTCCATCACGGCGTCGAGCTGGCCTTTGGCGGCGCGCGGCATCGCATCGACATGCATGCGGCCACCGGCAAGACGGTCACGATCTACGGCCAGACCGAGGTCACCCTCGACCTGATGAACGCCCGCGAGGCGGCCGGCCTCACCTCGATCTACTCGGCCAGCGACGTCAAACCGCATGATTTCGACACCGATCATCCGCGCGTCAGCTATGTGAAGGACGGCGTCGGCCACGAGATCGCCTGCGATTTCATCGCCGGCTGCGACGGCTTCCACGGCGTCAGCCGCGCCAGCGTGCCGGCCTCTGCGATCACCAGCTATGAGCGGGTCTACCCGTTCGGCTGGCTCGGTATTCTTTCCGAGACCCCGCCGGTGTCACCGGAGCTGATCTACAACAACCACGAGCGCGGCTTCGCGCTTTGCACCATGCGCTCGACCCATCGCAGCCGCTATTATGTGCAATGCCCGCTCGACGATCACGTCGACCAATGGTCCGACCAGCGGTTCTGGGACGAACTCAAGAGCCGCCTCGACCAGAAGGCGGCGGACGAGCTCGTCACCGGTCCCTCGATCGAGAAGAGCATCGCGCCGCTCCGCAGCTTCGTCGCCGAGCCGATGCGCTTCGGCCGCATGTTCCTCGCCGGCGACGCCTCGCACATCGTGCCGCCGACCGGCGCCAAGGGGCTGAACCTCGCCGCCAGCGACGTGCATTACCTCTCGCAGGCGCTCCGCGAATATTACGACGAGAAATCCTCGGCCGGCCTCGACTTCTATTCGGCGCGCGCGCTGGCGCGGGTCTGGAAGGCGGTGCGCTTCTCCTGGTGGATGACCTCGATGCTGCACAAATTCCCCGACGAGGGTGAATTCGCCGCGCGCATCCAGATCGCCGAACTGGACTATCTCGTTAGCTCGAACGCCGCGATGACGTCGCTGTCGGAGAACTATGTCGGGTTGCCGTTCTAGCGAACGGCATCCAATGCCGGCCCCGTCATCCTGAGGTGCACGCGCAGCGTGCCTCGAAGGATGTACGGCCACCAGCTGGGCCGTCGACCCTTCGAGACGGCCGCTGCGCGACCTCCTCAGGGTGACGGTGATGGGCCCACCGGCATCAAGATCACGCTTGCATCGGGCGCTCGCGACGTTCAGCTTTTGCATCGGAAGATGCGGGAGCCGCCATCATGTTCACGCTGTACTTCGCGCCGGGCGCCAGTTCGATGGCGGTGCATATCGCGCTGCATGAGGTCGGCGCGGCCTTCGAGGCGCGACCGATGTCGTTCAAGCGAAACGACATGCGCAGCCCGGACTTTCTCGCGCTCAATCCGGTCGGCCAGGTGCCGACGCTGCTGATCGACGGCCGTCCGCTGACCGAGGTCGCCGCGATCCTGTTCTATCTCGCCAGGCGCTTTCCGGAAGCCGATCTGCTGCCGCGCGATGATGCGGAGGCCGAGGCACAGGCGGTGTCCTGGATGTCCTTCATCGCCGCGACCTTGCATCCCGCGCGCCGCCACGGGCTCGAGCACGCCAAGGCCGTGTGGGGGATCGCGGACCACCGCCTCGGTCCGGGCTGGGCGATCGGCCGCTACTCGATCGCCGACATCCATTTGTTCCGGCTGTACTGGCGGCTTGCCAATTCGCTCAAGCCGCCGCCGGACATGTTCCCCAATCTCACCGCGCATCTTGCGCGGATGATGGCCCGGCCCGCGGTGCAGAAGACGATCGAGATCGAAAGCGCCGTTGGCTACGAACTGCCGGCGTGACCGCGAGCATGATCCGGAAAAGTCCGAAGCGGTTTTCCGAAAAGAGATCATGCTCAAACAGGAGAAGCCAAAACGCCTTTCAAACACAAGTGCAAATCCCGTTTAAAACTTTGTAGGCGGTGAAACCGTCCTCGACATCGCATTCAATGGCACCAACGCAACGCCATTCCGCGAGTGTCACATGACCATCGACGCACCAGTCTCCGATATCTCCCGAAATGTCCCGCAAGGCTTCGAACCGCATTTCCGCAAAAGTCCGCTCACCGATCCCTGGGAACCGCTTTACTCGAAGAAGACCGACAACGGCGTCAGCGTCGGGCTGCGGCTGGCGAAGCCGCATACCAACAGCCGCGGCCTGATCCATGGCGGCCTGATCGCAGCGCTCGCCGACGCCGCGATGGGTTACAGCTGCGCGCAGGCGACCGGCTGGACGACCTCGTTCGTGACCATCTCGCTGGCGGTCGATTTCGTCGGCAGCGCCAGGATCGGGCAATGGCTCGCGGTCGGGGGCGACGTGATCAAGACCGGCAGCACGATCTGTTTTGCGCAGTGCCTGATCAAGGCCGACGACGTCACGATCGCGCGCGCCAACGGCACGTTCCGCGTGGTGCCGAAGAAGGAACCGGTGAGCTGAGTGCCGCGAACAGAACGCCAAATTCTGTAACATCTCTTGACATCTTCGCCACATCCCGATCATCGATCGCATCTAGGATCAATCGTATTTGCGAATCGGAGACCGGCTTAATGCCTTGCTTAATGTCTTGGAAATCAAGGTCTTGGAAATCAAGGTCTTGGAGATCAAGCGTCGCGGTATGCTTCGCACTGATGACCTTGAGCCCGTCATATGCGGCGACAAGTCTGGACAATCTGGCGGGCGGATGGTCGGGAACCGGTTCGATGAGGCCCAAGGATGGAGCCTGGGAGAGAGTCCGCTGCAAGGTCGCCTATAACGTCACGAAGCCAGACAGGTCGGTCAGCCTGGATCTTCGATGCGCAAGCGACGCTTACAAGATGTCGTTGTCGGCAAACATCGATCTGGACGGAACACAACTTTCGGGCAACTGGTTCGAACACGAATACCGGCAGGGCGGCAAGATCACCGGGACCAGATCCGACGACGGGCTGATCAAGGCGAGAATTGAAGGCGAGACCGTCGCCGCGCTGGTGACGATCCGAACCAAGGGCGACCACCAGTCGTTCGTCATGGAGGCGCCGGGCTCCTGGCTGTCGCAGGTCACCGTCGAACTGAACAAGGATGCCAAATGAGCGGCGCGCTCAGCCGAAGTGCCAGTCGCTGACCTCGGTCACGAGATCGATGAAGGTCCGCACCTTGGCCGACAGCAGCCGCGTCGTCGGATAGACGACATGGATCGGCACCGCGGGCTGCTCGAACTTCGCAAGCACGATTCTGAGACGCCCGGCCTTCAGCGATTCGGCGGCCTGATAGAACATCACCCGCGTCAGGCCGCCGTCCTGCTCGGCATACTGGATCGCGGCATCCGAACTGTTGCTTGCGAAGCGCGGCGAAGGCGCGATCCGGACCTCGTTTCCGTCCTCCACGAAGCGCCAGTCCGGCACCGCGGTCATGGCGCCGAACTGGATCGTGTCATGGCTCGCGAGATCGGCGGGCCTGTTCGGCTCGCCGCGGCGCTTGAGGTAGCCGTCCGACGCCACCACGATCCGGCGCATCTCGCCGACATGCCGCGCCACCAGCGTGGAATCCGGCAGATGCCCGAGCCTGACGGCGAGGTCGACGCCGTCCTCGACCAGGTTGATCCGATGATCCGACAGCCGCAGGTCGACGCCGACGGCGGGATAGCGCTTCAGATAGGCTGATACGACCGGGCTGACATGCAACCGGCCGAACCCGAACGGGGCCGAGATCACCAGCCGGCCCTCGGGCCGGGTGCGCTCGCCCTCCACCGCGTCCTCGGCCTCCTCGACATCGGCCAGGATCCGGCGTGCCCGCTCCAGATAGCGCGAGCCGGCATCGGTCAGTGTCACCTGCCGCGTGGTCCGTTGCAGCAGCCGCGCGCCGAGCCGCTCCTCCAGCGCCGCAATCAGCCGTGTTACGGCCGATGGCGACAAGCCGAGCTTGCGCGCCGCCGGGGCAAAACCCTGCAGGTCGACCACGGCGACGAAGGCGTGCATGGCATCGAGGCGATCCATGCTACTATTGCATATTCGGCAATAGTGAAGTGTCAATCCACAAGATTGCCTACGATCCAGAAACGACCATCTTAGCCCGGTGGGACGACCGCTCATCGCCCCGTGACGGGAGGCACAGGTGTCAGATGCTCAAAGCTATTCCAGCGACGTCGCTTTCACCCCGGCGGTGAAGGCGATCCAGACCCGCAAGGGCTCGCGCGAAGCCTATGCCGAGGTGGAGAGGAGCCACGGCTGGCGCACCGAGATCGACGAGAATCTCGCCGCGCTCCTCGCCGACACCAAGAGCTTCTATCTCGCCACCGCCTCGGCCGACGGGCAGCCCTACATCCAGCACCGCGGCGGACCGAAGGGCTTCATCAAGATCCTCGACAAGACGACAATCGCGTTCGCCGATTACGCCGGCAACCAGCAGTACATCACGCAAGGCAATCTGTCGGAGAATCCGAGAGCGCATATCTTCGTGATGAACTACGCGTACCGGCAGCGGGTGAAGATCTGGGGCGAGGCGCGTGTCCTGGAAGATGACCCGGCGCTGATGCGCTCACTGATGCCGCAGGGCTATCGCGCACGGCCGGAGCAGGTGATCCTGTTCAAGGTCAAGACGTGGGATATCAACTGCCCGCAGCATATTCCGCAGAGATTCGATGCCGCCGATGTGGCGACCGCGCTTGCCTCGCGCGACCAGCGCATTGCCGAGCTCGAAGCCGAGCTGGCCGCATCGAAGGGCCAGCCCGCTCCTGTTGCCGTCGGCTAAAGCGCGATGAGATTTGGTTGAATCGTCATCGCGCTTTAGTTTGTTGTTTGAGCATGATCTTTTCGGAAAACCGCTTCACACTTTTCCGGATCATGCTCTAGGCGGCCTCTTGCAGCGGCGCCCAGACGAATTCGGGATAGTACTGCAGCATCATCCGGTCGACATAGGCGGTGAGATTGTCGAACTTCTCGGCACGTTCGCGCAGCGGCGACGAGAAGAACGGCGTCAGGATGCCGGCGAGCGCGCCGAATGCGGTGGCATCGGTGCCGCAGGGTGCGTCGCCCATCAGATAGGGCTTGTCGCCGAGCTGCACCGACAGCGCGAACAGCGAGCGCAGCGCGAGGTCGACGTCCTCGTCGGGCCCATGCCGGCCGAGGCCACTGAGCAGATAGTTCTCGGCGACGCGGAACTGGGCATCCTCGCGCATCTTGTCGCGCATGTGGTCGGGGGCGCCGTCGAAGAAATGCGCCGGCCCCTTGGCGAAATTCGAATCGTCGATCCAGCGCGCGCCGACCAGCGCCCAGTAGACGTGATGCTCGATCATGCGCTCGAACGCCCAGGCCTGGGCCCGGGCCTGCAGGCTCAGCGGCGCGTCGAAATCGAAACCGTATTTGCTCTCGATATGGGCGCGGATGAAGGTCGAATCGGCAATGGTCTCGCCGTCGTCGGCGATGAACGGCAGCTGGCCCTTGGGAGACGCCGGCGGCATCGCAAGTTCCTTGGTATAGTCGAGCCCGGCCATCTTGAGCTGGACCTCGGTCTTGGTCACGAAGGGACTCTTTTCGGGCAAGCCGAAGCCGCTGCCAAAGCCGTAGAGGGTGATCATTTGCGAAAGCTCCGATTGCCTGGGGTCGTGAATGGAGGCTAGCGCCCCCCTGCTGCCACCATGGTGTCAGCAGCAGTGGCATTCACTGTCGAGCGGGCTTTGGAGCGGGTTTGCGGGAGCGAGGCGGCGAACCGCCTCGCGAACCCGCTTCACCACCCGCGCCCGAGCGAACGACCAGGCCGCGACGACCGACCGCGCCAGCAACGCAACCAGGGCCCAGCGCAAATCGCCCGAGGTGGAGTAGACTGTGATCAACTGTTCCAGCGCGTAGGACTGCGCCTGCCGGAAACCAAGCTCGTCAAGATTCGTCATGGACAAATTCCCTTCACTTGAGGTGTTGTCCTGGTATAGCCCCCACCTGCTGCCAACATGCTGTCAGCAGCAGCGCGGCGGGGTCGAAGAAATGCGACGCGCCGCGACAGCAAAAGAGCGATCAAGAGAACTACCAAGAGAGTTGCCATGAGACGCGCCGACCGGCTGTTTCAGATCATCCAGGTGCTCCGCCGCACCCGCAAGCCACTGACTGCGGACGCAATCGCGGCCGAACTCGAGACATCGAAGCGCACCATCTATCGCGACATCGCGACCCTGATCGAGCAGCGGGTGCCGATCCGTGGCGAGGCCGGCATGGGCTACATCCTGGAGAAGGGATTCGACCTGCCACCCTTGATGCTGACACCCGACGAGATCGAGGCCTGCGTGCTCGGCGCGCAATGGGTGGTCGGCCACGCCGACCCGGCGTTGGCGCGCGCGGCGGAAGACCTGATGGCCAAGATCGCCGAGACCGTGCCCGACCGGCTGCGGCCGTTCGTGCTGGAGCCGGCGAGCCGCGCCCGCTCCGCCTGGAACCGGGAGCCGGATCGGATCGACATGGTCAAGACCCGCAGCCAGATCCACGAGGGCAGGAAGATCACGCTCAACTACCGCGACGAGCATGGCCGCGATAGCGAGCGCACCATCTGGCCGATCGCGGTCGGCTATCACGAGGCGGTGCGGCTGCTGGCGGCCTGGTGCGAGCTGCGCCGTGATTTCCGCAGCTTCCGCACCGACCGCGTCGTCACCGCCGTTTATCACGAGGAGAAATATCCGGAGCGGCGCGACCTGCTCAGGGCGCGCTGGCGGCGCAGCCTGGTCTGGGAAGCACCGAGGGATACATGACGGCTGCGGATGATATCGGAGCCATCTGCCAGTCCTGCGGCGCCTGCTGCAGCTATTCGGAGAACTGGCCGCGCTTCACGGTCGAGGACGACGAGCAGCTCGAGCTGATCCCGCCGCAATTCGTCAATGCGCGGCAGTCGGGCATGCGCTGCGAGGGCGACCGCTGCACGGCGCTGTCAGGCAAGGTCGGCGCTGCGACGCGCTGCGAGGTCTATGCGGTGCGGCCGGAGGTGTGCCGGACCTGTCAGCCCGGCGATGCGGAATGCGCGATGGCCCGACGCCGGCACGGGCTGCCGGTCATCGCAGGCTTTGAAGCGACCTGATCAGGCCGTCACGGTATCGCCGATGGTCTCGTCGTCGATCTCGTCATCGACAATCGGCGCGAAGGTCGAGAGCGGCTTGGTCGACAGCGTGATCGGCTTGCGCCCGCCATGCGACGCCGTGGCACTGCGTGCCGGCTCGCGCGACAGCGCGTAGAGGGTCGAGCCGACCCGTCCGCCGAAGTTCACCAGCTCGCGCTCGGTGCAGCTCGAAGCGATCGCGATCGCCAGCGCATGCAGGTGGCTGCGGCGGTAGCAGAACAGCGCCAGCATCGCGCGAACCTCGGGCGAGACGTTGGCGACCAGAAGCGACAGGCCGTTTGGGTTCGCGCGATACATCTGGCCGAGCATCTCGTCGCCGACCGGGCAGGCATCGTTCTCGAAGGCGTCGCGGCTTGAAAACATTTGCAAATCCCCCATCCCCCTCGATCGCGAAGATGCCGCGCAATCCTCTAACGAAAGGTTAACCACCGCCACCGGTCGATCACGGACAGGCTTGCCCGTTGCCCGCGAATCACATCCGCGTGCCGCAACGTGACCTGGAGAAATACGGACAGCCGCTTTAGTTCGCCGCCATGTAGATCGACAGCGCAAAACCGGTGAGATGGTGCAGCGCCTGGTCGACACCGATCAGGGTCCAGAACCAGGGATGCCCGGACTCCAGCGTCACCCCGAAATGCGAGGCGCAGATGCCCTTGGCGCGGTCGACGATGATGTGGACCACGAAGTCGACGAAGGCGACGTACCAGAAGCGCGGCGCGACGACCAGGATCAGCACCAGGGCGACGGCGAGATGCACCAGACAATGCGCGAGCAGCGGCATCGCCCAGCCGGTCTTCTGGTCCTTGCCGATCGCCATCCAGGCGTTCTGCAGCATGAAGTCGGCGATGATGTGCTTCGCGGTGAGAAGCAGCATCCATCCCACCAGCGCACCAACCGGCACCGACGATGACATGGAAGGAAACAGCAAAGCCGACGCCCCTTGTGGGATGAATGTGGTCGTAACTCTGGGTGAGGCCGTCAGCGCAAATTGGTAAAGCCGGACAATTCCAAAGCCTGTCTCATTTATGACACCTCCGGCGGCGGAATGCACCTATGGGTGGAGCGAAAATCACATGATGGTTCACCGCGGCGTTAGTGACGATCGTCATGTGGCGCTGCGGCGGGGGCAAGGTGACGTCCTGCGACTGATTTGCATTCCGCCCCGGGAGCGCTATCATCGCCGGGCCTGAAGAAATATTGTTTCTTTTATAGCCATTTACCAAATCACCGGGCGCGCGCCGTCGGTCGAGATGCGGCAATAGCTTTCCCCGGACGGGTGATGAGCCATGAGTGCCGAAGCCCCGAAACCTGTGTCGATCCTGCCGCCGCCTCGCGCCCGGGTTGTAAAGAGCAACCGCGAGCAGATCCTCATCTTCGCCCTCCTGACGCTGATCCTGAGCGCTGCGACGGTGTGGGGCACCCGGATGTGGCTGCGCAATTCGGAGACGCTGGTGTTCGCGGTGGGCGACGCAGGCGGCCCGGAGGCGAAGTTCGCCGCCAAGCTCAAGACCGTGCTGAAGGCCAATTCGTCGCGGCTGCGCGTGAGGATCGCGGCGAACCCCGACAACGGCAAGGCGCTGGTGCAGTTCGACCGCCGCGGCGCAGACCTCGCGATCCTGCGCACCGACGCGCGCGTGCCGCCGCGCGCCCGCGCGATCGCGATCCTCGAGCATGACGTCGTGCTGGTGCTGAGCCCCGGCGACAAGAAGATCAAGTCGCTCTCGGAGCTGAAGAAGAAGAAGGTCGCGGTGGTCGGCGACGGCGAGAACAGCGTCAATTTCGTCCGCAGCGCGCTGGAGCTTTCCGATAGTCCCGATGCGGCACAGCGGGTGCAGCAGGCGCCGCCCAACACGCCGTTCGAGAAGCTGTTCGCCTCCGGCTTCGCCGCCGTCATCGCGATCGAGCACACCTCGAAGATCATGAAGGACAAGACCTTCGAGCAATATGCCAGGCACGGCGGCTTCACGCTGAACGCGATCGATTCGGCCAAGGCGCTGGCCCGCAAATATCCGGCGATCTCGGAGGAAACGGTTGCAACCGGCATGCTGTCGGCCTCGCCCGCGATCCCCGACGACGACGTCGACACCATCGGCCTCGAATGGCTGCTGGTCGCGCAATCGCAGATGTCGCCGACGACGGCCGTCGAGCTCGCCCGCATCGTCTACGAGAACAAGGCCGAGCTCGGGCTCGACGACGGTTTTGCCTCGAAGATCGAGCCGGCGGTGACCGACAAGGACGCCTTCATCATGGCCCATCAGGGCGCTGCCCAATACATCAATGACGACACCAAATCGTTCATGGATCGCTACAGCGACGTGATGTATCTCGGCGCCGGCGCGCTCAGCGTCATCGGCTCGATCTTCGCGGCGATCTACGCCAAGATCACCCGCATCGCGCCGGAAAAGGCCAGCGAGCTCGCGACCCGGATCCTCGACATCGGCGAGCGCATCGAGCACACCACCTGCATCGACCATCTCGACGAATTGCAGGACGAGCTCGAGAGGATCCTGCGCCACGCGGTGGTCGGCCTGCGCGACGGCACCATCTCCAGCGACGGGCTCGAAACCTTCAAGCTCGGCTACGAATTCGTCCGCGACGACATCGCCATGCGCCGCGATCACCTCAAGCGCCACCCGGTGCAGCCGGAGGACAATGTCGTGGTGGTGAAGACGGCGAGCGGGTGATTTTGTGGCGACGGTGCGCTGCATTTTCCGCCGTCGTCGTGGCAGAAAGACAGCGGTCCCGCACATTCGCTGTCGTCCGGGCGAAGGCCGGGACGACACCGAACTTGTTGCACGGTCTCACCACATCTTCACTGTCGTCGCCCGGCTTGCCCCTGTGCGCGTAGCCTGGGAACGGCGATTGACAATCAACCGTCATTTCGATATTCGTTGAAATATGGAAAAGACGGATGCCGTCACCGCGCTTGCAGCGCTCGCGCAGGACAATCGGCTGGATGTGTTCCGGCTGCTGGTGCAGGCCGGCCCTGATGGAATGCAAGCCGGCGCCGTGGCCGAAGCGCTGGGCCTCGCGCCGAATACCCTGACCTTCCATTTCGACCGGCTGCGCACCGCCGGGCTGGTGACGGTGCGTCGCGACGGACGCTCGATGATCTACGCGGCGCAGTTCGATCGGATGAACGCGCTGCTCGCCTTCCTCACCGAAAGCTGCTGCGGTGGCGCCGCCTGCGCGCCCGCCGTTGCGTGCAAACCCGCGCGAAGGCGCGCGAAGGCCATCGCCTGAAAGGACCGACCATGAAGCGCATGCATGTTCACGTCTCCGTTGCGGACCTCACGCATTCGATCGGCTTCTACTCGGCCCTGTTCGCGGCCAAGCCGTCGGTCGTGAAGGCCGACTACGCGAAATGGATGCTCGAAGATCCGCGCGTGAACTTTGCGATCTCGACACGCGGGCGGCAGCCGGGGCTCGATCATCTCGGCATCCAGGTCGAGAGCACCGACGAACTGCACGAGGTCTATGCGCGGTTGCATCAGGCCGGCGGCGAGATCATCGAGCAGGGTGAGACCGCCTGTTGCTATGCGAAGTCGGAAAAATCCTGGATCGACGACCCTGCCGGGATCGCGTGGGAGACCTTCCATACCACCGGCGAAAGCACCGATTACGGCGACGGCACGGGCGAGAATCGCGCCCGGGTCGCGCAAGAGAAACCGGAAGAAAAGCAGGAAGAGAAGCAAGGCGCATGCTGTGCCCCGCAGGCGGCGGCACCACGATCAGCCGCCTGCTGCTGAGCCGCATGATGGACGTCGTCATCTACCACAACCCGGATTGCGGCACGTCGCGCAACACGCTCGCCATGATCCGCAATGCCGGCATCGAGCCGCATGTCGTCGAATACCGGAAGTCGCCGCCGGCAAGAGCCTTGCTGAAGCAGCTCGTCGCACGCATGGGAATCACGATGCGCGACCTGCTGCGTGAGAAAGGCACGCCCTACGCGGAACTTGGACTGAGCCGCGCAACCCTCACCGACGACGAACTTCTCGACGCGATGATCGCCCACCCGATTCTGATCAACCGGCCGATCGTCGTCACTCCGAACGGCGTGCGGCTTTGCCGGCCCTCGGAGCTGGTTCTGGACCTGCTTCCGACGCAGCGCGGGGAGTTCGTCAAGGAGGATGGCGAACGGGTCCAGCTGGACCGTCGCAGCTGATGCCCACCCTCGCGCAGCGTGCGTTCGCCGAATGGCTCGGGACCGCCTTCCTGCTTGCCGCGGTCGTCGGTTCGGGGATCATGGCCGAGAGGCTCGCGGGCGGTAATGCGGCGCTGGCGCTGCTGTGCAACACGATTCCGACCGGCGCCATTCTCGTGGTGCTGATCCTGATGTTCGGCCCGGTGTCAGGGGCGCACTTCAACCCGGCCGTCACGCTGGCTTTCGCGCTCCGCCGCCAAACACGCTGGTCCGACGCGTCGGTCTACATCATCGCGCAGGTCGTGGGTGCGATCGTCGGGGTCTTGATCGCACATTTGATGTTCGATCTTCCGGTCTGGCAGACGTCCCTGACCCAGCGCGCCGGAACGGGACAATGGATGTCCGAAGCGGTGGCAACGTTCGGTCTGCTGGCGACGATCTTCGGCGTTGCCGCCCGAACGCCGAGCGCCGTCCCTTACGCGGTCGGGCTCTATATCACCTCGGCCTACTGGTTCACGGCGTCGACGTCCTTCGCCAATCCCGCCGTGACCATCGCCCGCGCACTATCGAACACCTTCGCAGGCATCGCTCCGGGCGGGGTCATGCCCTTCATCGCCGCCCAACTGGCCGGCGCCTGCCTCGCGATTCCGGTCGCGCAGATGCTGTGGCGAGCCCACCGCGCCCCCGAACTGACTCCGCTTCCATCAACGGATCAGCGTCTCACCCCGCCGCAACGTCCGTAATGCTGACGGCGTCGAGCTGCCGGCCCTCATGGTCCATGTGCAAATAGTTCGGGTTGAACAGACCCGCACGCATCAGGTTATCGAGATTGGGGACGGCGAGCGTCTTGCCCTTGAGCACGATCAGGCCCGCGGCACGCAGCTCCTGAAGCGTGCGGTTGACGTGGACCTTGGAAAGGCCGGTGGCGTCGGCCAGGTCGCCCTGGGTCAGCGGGAAATCGCAGCTGTCGCCCCGGGTCAGGCCGGCGAGCCGCAGACGCAGCCAGATCTCGCACAACAGATGGGCCATCCGCTCCAGCGCCGTGCGCTGGCCGAGACTCATCGTCCATTCGCGCTGGATCGCAGCGTTGACCAGGGTTTCCCACCAGAACGCCGTGACGATGCGCGGATGTCCGGCGGCAACCTGGTCGAAGAATTCGCGGGACAGCTCGGCGATCGTGACCTGCGTGATGGTGCCGATCGAATGGTCCATCTCGCGCAGGATGAAGACGTTGACGTCGCAGATGTCGCCGGGCAGGAAGAACGACACCACCTGCCGCCGGCCGTCCTCGAGCTGCTTGTAGCGGCAGGCCCAGCCGGACAGGATCAGGTGCACATCCTTCGGCTTCTCGCCCTCGCGCACGATGTCGACCCGCGGCCCGAAATGCCGCACGCGCTCGGACGACGCGCGATTGAGGATGACATGATCCACCGACGAAAGCCGCACGAATTGCTCTAACTTCCAAACCAGTGATGCCAACGACATAGGTCTCCCCGCTTGTTCATCGGGTAACCGCCGGGCTGATTACAATTACGTATGTTATCTTGCGCTGGGGTCGGCGTATGTTCACTAGTGTACAGACGCCTGAGAACGTGGCATTCGCCACGCCGGAGAACGTGGCTTCGCCACGCCGGAGAACGTGGCATTCGCCGCCTGCTTGGCTCTCGCGCCGTGAGGGGCGCATCAGACCGCCGGCAAAAAAAATCCAACGCTGTTCAGACCATCGGCACGCCGTAGTAGTCATCGACCGTGCGGGCGGTTGCGATGTCGGACCAATTCCAGTCCCGGTCATTGCCGTATTTCGGCGCTCTGCGAAGCTGGTCTTCGGTGACCCCGGTGACGTAGCCGCCGAGGCGATTGTCGTATTTCAGCGCTGGCCACGGCAGCGGATAATGGTCGTTACCGACGCCGAGGAATCCGCCGAAGCCGAGCACGGCGTAGGACACCTGTCCGCTCACCTTGTCGATCATCACACGCTCGATCGAGCCGATCCTGCGATCGTCGGCACCATAGACCGCGGTGCCCTCGACCTTGTCGCTGCCGATCAGATTCCCGATCTCGTTGTCGTTGCTTGCCATCTCGGATGTCCCTTGATCCCTGTAATCTCCGAGGGCCAACAGCCGTGCGCGATCATCGTTCCTGCCGCAGCGCGGCGATTGCTGCGGGGCAATAGTGCGTTCAACCTGTCCGCCTTCGATTCATTTTGCGGGGGAATGTCACATGTTAACGACGGCCTCCGGGACCCCGCCTAGCATCGTGTTCCCACCGGAGGCGGCGATGCCCAAGAAGAAGCGCAACAGGTCACGGCCCCTGGGCTCGTTCGGGGACCGTTTGCAGAAATTTGCCGATGATGCGCGCAGCGAGGCCCGCAAGATGCCGCCGGGACCCGACCGCGATGGATTGATGAAGAAAGTCAGACAGACCGAAGCCGCGATGGAGGTCAGCGAGATGCTGACGCTTCGCAAATGATCGCGCCCGCAGAGGTCGACAGGGAGAGCTGCGATGATCGAGGAAGCATTTGACTCGCGTACGCTCGCCAACATGAATGTGGCGCTCGACCGCGTCTGCGGCCACGCCCCGCATGGCGAGGAACATGCAACCCGCAAGCGCGTTGCCCGGTACATCATCAACTGCGCCAGGAGCGGCCGGACCACCCTCGGCGAACTGACCGACGCCGGCGAACAGGCACTCGCCAAGGTCACCGCGGCAGCGGGATAGGGATGGAGTTTCGCGCCCGCTGCTCCCGGCCTCGCAGAGGCAGACATGCATGCGCGTCGCAATCAGCATCTTCCTGCTGGCTCTTTGGGGCGCCGTCGGCGCCTACGCCTATGAGGGCCTGATGGTGCCGGACGCACCGGTGCCGACCTATGGCATCGTCGTCTTCACGATCGGCGTCGCGCTCCTGGTCATTGTCGGCGTCGGGTTGACGGTATTGCTGTTCTACTCGAGCCGCCGCGGCTACGACGAGCCACCGCATCTGGAGCGGTAGTCCCAACGCGCGCAGGACCAGTCCCGTCATCCTGAGAGGATGTGAATGTATGACTCTCGATGACGCAACATACTCGATGTCGTCCCGGCGAAAGCCGGCATAACCACAGGATTGCGTTGTTGAAGAAAGCTGTGGCCCCAGCGTCGCGCAACAATGACCTTCGGTGGTTATGGGTCCCTGCTTTCGCCGGGACGACACTGAATCTGTTGCGCCCACTGAGTCATACATTCACATTTTCTCAGGGTGACGGTGATGGAGCTCGCATCAATTTGAGGTCGCCGCGGCCGGCGCGCGGGCGCGGATTTCGGCGATCTTGCGCTTCAGTGAGGCCTGCCGCGGGTCGGGCATGATCGCGGCGCGCGCCTCGGCGATTGCGCCGCCGAGATCGGACAGCGCCAGCGTGCCGTCGAACACGGGCTTGGCCAGCCCGTCGATGATGACGTGCCAGTCCGCCATGCCCTGGCGATAGGGGTGGCCGAAGCCGCGGATCATGGTCGCGGTCTGGATCACCGCCATCGCCGCCGCCGGCTGCTTGGTCAGGCTGCGATCGATCATGTGCAGCCAGCGCTCGACCCAGACACGCTCCTTGGCGTAGCGAATCGAGAACAGCCGCCAGCGCTTCAGCCCGGCCTCGATCCGCAGGCGGCGAACGCTGAAGCGGCTGTGCGCGGAGAAGCGGATCGAAACCCTGCGGCGGCGCCAGCCGAACCAGTCGAGCGCGCCGAGGATGGGATCGGCGACCACCGCCGGCAACGCGTCGATCAGCTCGTCGAGGCGGAATATCTTGACGTCGTCGGCAGAGCGCGGCGCGAGCCCGCCTGCCGCGGTGACCTCGCGAAGCTTGAGTTGCGCGATGCGGATCGGATCCTCATAGGCCATGCGCTCGGCCATCAGCTGCGCGATGTCGGCGAGCATGGCGTCATCGACGCCGCGGCGGCCGACGAAGCGCTTGAGTCGGTCGACATAGAGGTTCGCATAATGGACGCTCTGATAGTCGATCAACCGCTGGATGGCGTCGCGGATCGCGGGCGCGATCTGCGTCGGGCAGGCCTCCGGCAGCACTGGCGGTCCGTCGTCCTCGTCGCCGATAATGTCGGCGAACAGATAACGAAGCGAAGCCAGGAGACCATCGTCATCCGGCACGGTGGTGCCTCCAGAATTCATCTGATCTGACACGATCGAATCCGGCTCATGCGGGCTTCGGCTCCGCGACCGGCACGGAGTGCTGCGCCAGCCGCTGCTCCAGCGTCGAGATGTTCTGGAACAGCCGCGCGCTGGCCAGCCGCAGAAAGTAGAAGCCGAACGCCGGGTTCTGGACGTAGAGCTGCTCGACCTGGTCGTAGGTCACCGACAGCACCGTGCCGGCTTCGACGCATTCCAGCGTCTGGGTCCTGGTGTTCGACGGCGAGAGCATACCGAACTCGCCGACGATGGCGCCGATCGGCAGCTCGATGCCCGATTCGACCAGGCGGAAGCGGCCGCTGACGATATAGAACATGCTGTCGGCCTTCTCGTCCTTGTAGAACAGCACCTCGCCGGCGCCGAATTTGCGCTCGGTCGTGAACGGCCGCAGCCAATCCATCGACAGGTCGCTGTTGACGGATTTCTTTACGTTGCGGACCAGCTGCAGCATCTGGTGCAGCCGATAGGTGTTGAGCGGAAGCAGCACGGAATGCAGCACCAGCGTGGCGTAGTTGTGGGTCGGGACGGCGGTCGCGATCAGGATGATGTTGGTCAGGATGGCGAAGACGCGCAGCGGGATCATGGTGCGCATCGACAGCGTGGCGACCACGAAGATCGATGCAAAGAAACTGCCGGCGGCGCCGGCGTGCTCCGCGAGGTGTGAGGTATCCATCGGAAACCAACCAATTCTCAAGACGTGAACAGAATCACGGTATTAGTCGCCGCTGTGCGGCGAAGGTCGCAACCGCCGGGCTGCATCCCTGATATACGGTGAAAAAGCGACGATTTGTCGGGTTTCTCACAGTCTCCGGACCAGGATCGGGGCAGGATGTCCGGGCCATTCGTCCAACGACACGCGACACCGGGTGGCTGACGCGGTCGACGCACGCGCGTTGACGGCTTTCCCCGGGACAGGCAGGCTGCGGTGGCGGCCCTGCGTCCTGACGGGGCTCTATCAAGCAGTTCAGCAGAGGCAAACGAGGTCCGATGGCCAAGCCGCTCGTCCTTCCGGTTTTGGCACAATTTGTCTCCGCCACCGCCGGCCGCAACATGACCAGGACGGCCTATGTCGCGGTGACGCTGGGCGTCGCCATGATGACCCTGCTGACGGTCGCGCCGGCCTATGACGCGATGGCCCCGTGGGTCGACGCCGTGCTCTGGCTATGCCTGGTCTATTTCGTGTTCGAATGGCTGGTGCGGGTGCGCCATATGGGACAGCGGGGACGCTTCTGGTTCTACCAGCTGTCGAGCGCCGGGCTGGTCGATGCCGTCGGCGCGCTGGCGGTGCCGCTGGCTCTGCTCGCCGGCGTCGAGCCGAAGACGGCCTGGCTGCTCTCGATTCTCTGGGTGCTCAAGGTGGTGCCGGGCATTCCCGGGCTGCGCCAGCTCCGCCGCGTGCTGGTGAACGAGTCGGGACCGCTGATCAGCGTGCTCGTGATCTTCCTGATGGTGGTGTTCCTGGCTTCGGTGGCCGAATATTTCCTGGAGCGCGACGTGCAGCCGCAGACCTTCGGCAGCGTGCCGGCGGCGCTGTGGTGGGCGGTGGTGACGCTGACCACGACAGGCTATGGCGACGTCGTGCCGATCACCCTGCTCGGCCGCATCGTCGCCGCGATGGTGATGATCTCGGGCCTCGGCGTGTTCGGGCTGTGGACCGGTATTTTGGCGACCGGCTTCGCCGCCGAGACCCGGCGCGACAACTTCCTCAAGACCTGGGAGACCGTCAGCAAGGTGCCGTTCTTTGCGACGCTCGGCCCCTCAGCGATCGCCGACGTCACCCAGATGCTGCGGACCGTGGACCTGCCGCCGCGCACCACCATCATCCGCAAGGGCACCAGCGGCGATTGCATGTATTTCGTCGCCGCCGGCGAGGTCGCGGTCGATCTGCCCGGCCGCAAGGTCAAGCTCGGCGAAGGCGACTTCTTCGGCGAGATGGCACTGCTCGGCAACACCATGCGCGGCGCCGACGTCACCACCACCAAGGTGGCGCGGCTCCTGGTGCTTGACCTGGTCGATTTCCGCCTGTTGATGGCACGGCACCCCGATCTTGCCGAGACCATCGACGCCGAGGCCAAGCGGCGGCAGCTCGAGAACCAATAGTGGAGACAGCCATGCAAGATGCGGCCGAGACTGCCAGCGGACCCGTGCTCGACATATCGGGCGCGCGCGCCACCATCCGCCTCAACCGGCCGAAGCATCTCAACCGGTTGCAGGCCGAGGATCTCGGCGAGCTCGTGACATTGTTCGACAGGGTCGAGACCGATCCCGCGATTCGCGTGCTGGTGCTGACCGGAACCGGGCGCGCCTTCTCGGCCGGCTATGATCTCAATTCGGTTGCCCAACGCGCGGTGAGCGCGAATGAGCAGCAGAGCGCGGGCTCGGCGTTCGAGGTGGTGGTCAATCGGCTCGAGGATCTCGCCGTGCCGACGATCTGCCGGCTCAATGGCGGCGTCTATGGCGGCGCCACCGATCTGGCGCTCGCCTGCGATTTCCGCATCGGCGTCGACACCGCGGAGATGTTCATGCCGGCGGCGCGGCTTGGGCTGCATTACTATCGGAGCGGCATCAAGCGCTACGTGACCCGGCTCGGCGTCGACAATGCCAAGATGCTGTTCCTGACCGCGCAGAAGATCACCGCACCGGAGATGCTGCGGATCGGCTACCTCACCGCGATGGTCTCGCTGGACCTGCTCGACGAGGAGATCGACAAGCTCGCGAATATTTTGGCCGGCAACGCGCCCAAAGCGATGGCGGGCATGAAGCGCGCCGTCAACGAATTCGCCCGCGGCGAGCTCGATGACGCCGCTGCCGACCAACGCCACCGCGACAGCATGCGCGGCGAGGAGATCAAGGAAGGCATCAAGGCCTTCGCAGAGAAGCGCGCACCGAAGTTTTAGCTCTCAGCACAACTCTCGGCACCGTCACCCTGAGGAGCGCGTAGCGCGTCTCGAAGGGTCGACGGCCCGGCTGGTGGCCGTGCACCCTTCGAGGCTCGCGCAGCGGCGCAATTGCGCCGCAAGGCTCGCGCCTCAGGGTGACGGGACTAATGGCGGCCAGTGCTAAGAAAGCTACCGATAATGTCGTCCCGGCGAAGGCCGGGACCCATAACCACAAGTGAGTATTGTTTTCGCAACGCTGGGGCCACAGCCTCCTTCAACAACCCAATCCAGTGGTTATGGGTCCCGGCTTTCGCCGGGACGACGAAAGCGGAGAAGGCTATCGCTCCTCGCAATGACGGTCGTATCTGCTCACCCCCGCCTGCTCCGCATCGCGCGCGTTTGCGTGATGTCAGGATCCGCCGCAAGCGCCTGGTAGCGCTTGCTGTCGACGGCGTAGATCGCGATGCGGCCTTCGGCGTTGGCATGAACACCCCAGCCGAAGCGTTTTCCGAGCGGAGAAGCACGCATGCACGCCTGTCCCTTCGCGAAAAACGCCTCGCGCGCCAGGCTGCGCTCCTTCTTCGTCGCCTTGCTGTCCAGCGCGCGGCCCCGCGCCGATGTCGCGAACACGACGTCGTCGGAGGTGTATGTGTACGGCGCGCCGGCAATCATGGCGTATTGCAGCGTGCCCACTGTCGGTTTGCTGCCGCGCGGCTGCGGCTCCTCACCGCGTCGCGCCGGACAGTCCTCCGCGACGCGGATGAAGGTGTTGAGAACGTTGGTCGTGTGTAGCGCCATCGGCACGTCTTATCACACGCCGGCCGCGGCAGCATGCGCCGCCGCCATCTCGGCATCGGCAGCGGAAATCCGCTGGAAGGCCGGACGCGACGTGATGCGCTCGGCGTAGCGGACGAAGACGTCCTTCTTCGGCACGATGCCGAACATCATGGTCCAGCTGAACGCGATACCCCAGAGGATGTCGGCGGCGGTGATCTGCTCGCCGAACAAATACGGTCCTTTGGTCAACTGCGCTTCCAGCGCGCCCAGCATGGTGTCGTAATCGGCATAGGGCGACTGCGTGACCGGCGCCGGTTCGCGCTTCATGAAGTGATCGATCACCGCGGGCTCGAACGACGAGCCGTAATAGGCGATCCAGCGCAGATAGGGGCCGCGGCTGATGTCATCGAGCGCCGGTGTCAGGCCGGCCTTCGGGAACAGATCGGCGAGATAGATGAAGATCGCGACCTGCTCGGTCACCAGGGCGCCGCGGTGACCGATCGCCGGCACCTTGCCGAGCGGATTGATGGCGAGATAGGCCGCCTTGCGCTGCTCGCCCGCCTTCATGTTGAGGACGTGCAGATCATAGGGCGCGCCGAGTTCCTCCAGCAGCACCCGGGCGCCGGTGGCGCGGGTCTGCGGCGAGTAATACAGCGTGATGCGGTCGGTGGTGGTCATCGCGGGTCTCCTTCCGTTCAGGGCGGCTTCGATTCTTGGTTCGACGCGTTTTCTTCACGCGAACCGGCATCCACTTCGCTTGAAAACGCTCTGGTTATGCACGCCTATACCTGACATCCTGTGTCAGGTATGATTTGACATGCGCGCGAGCCGGCTGTTTTCGATCCTGACCACCCTGCAGGCGCGGGGGCAGGTCACCGCGCCTGAGCTCGCGGAGGCCTGCGAGGTCTCGGTGCGCACGATCTATCGCGACATCGACGCGCTCGCAGCCTCCGGCGTGCCCGTCTACGCCGACCGCGGCGCCGAGGGCGGCTATCGCCTGCTCGAAGGCTATCGTGTCAGGCTGAACGGGCTGTCACAGGGCGAGGCCGAGGCGCTGTTCATGGCGGGGCTGCCGGGCGCCGCCGCCGCGCTCGGTCTCGATGCAGCGATGGGGACGGCGCAGACCAAGCTGATGGCAGCGCTGCCGGAGCATCTGCGCCCCAATGCGCGCGGGATGCAGCAGCGCTTCCATCTCGACGCGCCCGGCTGGTTCGGCGAGAGCGAGGAGCCGAAGCATCTGCGCGCCATCGCCGGCGCGGTGCTGCACGATCAGTTGATCGAGATCCGCTACCAGAGCTGGAAGGCCGAGAAGCGCCGCCGCGTGGCGCCGCTCGGCCTCGTGCTGAAGGGTGGCAGCTGGTACGTCGCGGGAGGTATCGACGGCAGCGTGCGCAGCTATCGCGTCGCCCGCGTGCTGGATTGCGCAGTACTGGACGAGGCGTTCACACGGCCTGCCGATTTCGACCTCGCGGCCTACTGGCGCGCCTCGATCGCGCGGCTCGAGGCCGAGCTGCATCCGAACCAGGCCACCGTGCGCCTGTCGCCGCTTGGGTTAAAACTGTTCGATGCACTGGCGCATCCCTACGTCAGGACGCGGATGCGGCTCGAAGCGGCGACCGATGCCGACGGCTGGCGGATTGCGGTGATCCCGGTCGGCAAGACGCTGTGGCACGCCGCGACCGAGCTGTTGCGGCTCGGCAGCGAAGCCGAGGTGCTGGAGCCGCGCGAGTTGCGCGAGAAGATGGCCGAGATGACGGACGCGATGGCGGCGCGCTACGCGGAGGCTCCGCGGCGGCGGGTGGCGGCACGGCGGAGAGCGTAGCACCGTCTACTTCTGGAGCGGCGTGAGAGGCGCTTGCTCGATTTCGGAATAATGGAATTATGCCGCTGATTTGCCCGACATGTCAAGTCGTCGTGTCGGCGGCCGCCGGCTACTTTGCATGGGCTTGTTTTTCGACCTTTTGGCAGCGCGGCGGGACCGGGACTATTCGTCGACGAAGGTTACGGTGTCATCCACCGTTGCGCGTGACGTCCGATAGCCGTTCACCTTGTGCGCATGATCGGCATAGCCGAACGAGATGCCGCAGACCACGCGGCGATCGTCTCCCAGCTTGAAATGGCGGCGGATCAGGCCGGAATGGCGGGCGAGCGCGGCCTGCGGGATAGTGCCGAGCCCGAGCGCCTGCGCCGCCAGCATGAAATTCGCAACGTAGCCGCCGCAATCGATCGCGCCGTAGATGCCGAGCGGCTCGTTGGTGTGGACGACAGCGACATGCGGCGCGCCGAAGAAATTGTAGTTCTCCAGCGCCTGTTTTGCATACGCCGCCTTGTCTCCGCGCGCGATGCCGAGCGTGTTGTAGAGCTGAAAGCCGCTCTCGCGACGGCGATCGAGATAGACGCCGACATATTCGCGCGGCGGCGTGAAATCGTAGTCCTCGCCGAGGCCGCGCGCCGCCTCGGCATAGATCGCCTGACGAAAGCGCTCCTTGGCCGCGCCGGAGACGATCAGCACCTGCCATGGCTGGCTGTTGCACCAGGACGCGGTGCGCTGCGCCACGGTCAGCACATGCTCGATGACATCCCGCGGCACCTCGCGCGGCAGGAAGGCGCGCACCGAGTAGCGCTCGTTGAGCAGTTCCTCGAGCACGCCGATGCGATCTTCAGTCGCGTAGTGCGGCTTGGTCGCGGCATCCATGGTCAGCGCCCCTTGGTCGGTATCTTGTTGTAAGGCACGTCCTTGTCGACGCGGATGTCGCCGGGCAACCCGAGCACGCGCTCGGCGATGATGTTGCGCAGGATCTCGTCGGTACCGCCGGCGATGCGCATCGAGGGCGAGGACAGCAGCATCTGCTGGAACTGGCCGTTCGCCTGCTCCTCGTCGGCGCCGGTCAGGCTGCCTGCGGCGCCTTCCAGGTCCATCGCATAGGCCGCGATGTCCTGCAGCATCATGCCGGAGACGAGTTTGCCGATCGAGTTTTCCGGTCCCGGCCGCTCGCCCTTCGACAGCGCCGAGATCGCGCGATAGCTGGTGTATTTCAGCCCGCTCGATTTCACCGCCCAGCTCGCGAGCTTGGAACGCACGGCGGGATCGTCGATCGCAAGCCCATCTTCGAGCATCAGGTTGGAGCAGAACTCGAACATTTCAGGGACGCCGGTCGCAAGCCGTGAGCCGATCGACATGCGCTCGTTCATCAGCGTGGTCAGCGACACGTTCCAGCCATCGCCGACCGCGCCGAGCCGCTGGCTGTCGGGGATCACGACGTCGGTGAAATAGACCTCGTTGAACTCCTGCATGCCGTTGGCCTGCTTGATCGGCCTGACTTCAACGCCCGGGCTCTTCATGTCGAGGAAGAACATCGTGAGGCCCTTGTGCTTGGGCACGTTCGGATCGGTGCGCGCGATCAGCAGGCCATAGTCGGAGTAGTGCGCGCCCGAGGTCCAGATCTTCTGGCCGTTGACCACCCAATTGTCGCCCTTCTTCTCGGCGCGGGTGCGCAGGCCCGCGACGTCGGAGCCGGCCGACGGTTCGGAGAACAGCTGGCACCAGATCTCCTCGCCGGACGCGAGCTTCGGCAAGTAACGGCGCTTGGCGTCTTCGGAGCCCCAGGCCATCACGGTCGGGCCGCACATTCCCTCGCCGATCTGGAACGGTTGCGTCAGTTTGCCGTAGACGCCCTCCTCCTGCTGCCAGATCACCTTCTCGATCGGGGTGGCGCCGCGGCCGCCATATTCCTTCGGCCAATGCAGGCAGGCCCAGCCGCCTTCGGCCTTCTTCTTCTGCCAGGCCTTGCCGACCTCGACCATGTCGTGCTTGGCGAGCCTGATGCGGCCGAGCGACGATTTCGACAGCTCCTGCTCGAACTGCTTCGGCGCGTTGGCCTCGATCCACTTGCGGACGGTGGCGCGGAACTCGGCTTCCTGCGGCGTGTCATCGAAATTCATGGCGAACCTCTCTGTTGATGTTCCGCGCTTACGCGCGACCCTTGGTCGGGATCTTGTTGAAGGGAACGTCCTTGTCGACCCGGATATCACCCGGCAGCCCCAGCACGCGCTCGGCGATGATGTTGCGCATGATCTCGTCGGTGCCGCCCTCGACGCG